>Ga0316189_10000068_pt1 | contig 89748 bp, 80 predicted proteins | sample LowCovwburrow_MG_FD_204930 | JGI IMG/M metagenome (GOLD analysis project Ga0316189, IMG submission 204930) | Coastal sediment microbial communities from Maine, United States - Lowes Cove worm burrow | ecosystem: Environmental > Aquatic > Marine > Coastal > Sediment | place: USA: Maine... | reverse complement strand
TCATGCGACCACCGCCTTGACGGTCGCCTCGATGGTCGTCGCCGTGCTTGTCTCGGTGGTCGTCACGCTGTCATGCGACCACCGCCCCGGCCCGCGCCCCTCCACGCCGGGCACGATCCCGACGGGCGCGGTGCCCTTCACGCCCAGCGCCGTGCCGCCCGAGTTCCGGAGTGACGTTCAGCCAGTGGTCGCCGCCCGCTGCGTGGTGTGCCACTCCTGCTACGACGCGCCGTGCCAGCTCAAGCTCTCCAGCACCGAGGGGCTGGACCGCGGCGGCACCAAAGCCCGCGTGTACCAAGGGACGCGCACGACCGCGGTGCCGACGACTCGATTGTTCATCGATGCCACGAGCACCGCGCAGTGGCGTGAGCAGGGTTTCCACTCCGTACGCGACGCGGGGGCCAGCGAATCGGTGCTGAGCAAGATGCTGCAGCTGGGGCACGACAACCCGCCCGTCGCCGGCCAGCCGCTCCCCAAGCAGTACGATCTCGGCCTCAACCGAGAGCTGACATGCCCCACGGAGGCGGAGTTCGACCGCTACGTGACCGACCACCCCGGCGAAGGCATGCCGTACGGCACCGCCCCGCTGAGCGACGAGGAGTACAACACGTTGGCGACGTGGGCCGCCGACGGAGCGCCCTTCGACACGCGTGCGGTCGAGCCCTCCCCGACGGCCGCCGAGCAGATCGCGGACTGGGAGGCGTACCTCAACCGCGACGGCAACGAGGCCCAGCTCGTTGCGCGCTACATCTACGAGCACTGGTTTCTCGGCCACCTGTACTTTGCCGACGAGGGGGCAGCGCAGTTTTACCGACTCGTGCGTTCGTCGACACCGCCGGGCGAGCCCATCGCCGAGATCGCGACGCGGCGTCCGATCGACGACCCCGGCACGCGTCCGTTCTATCGGCTGCGCCCCCTGGATCAAGTATTTGTGCGCAAGACCCATTTCTTGTTTGCGCTGTCGCCCGAGCGTTTGGCTGGGGTCGACGCGCTGTTCTTTGGCGGCACGCCTTGGAACGCAGCCGTGCTCCCCTCGTACGCACCGCAGGTGAGCACCAACCCGTTCGTCACGTTCGCGAGCATCCCCGCCGACGCGCGCTACCAGTTCCTGCTCGACGACGCGAAGTTCTACATCGAGAATTTCGTGCAGGGCCCCTCGTGCCGCGGGCAGGTCGCACTCAACGTGCTGCAGGATCACTTCTACATCGCGTTCATCGATCCCCAGTTCGATCTATCTGTGCGCGACCCGAGCTACATGGCACAGATTGCCCAGTCGTTGGATCTGCCGGCGACGGATCCCGCGCAGACCAACTGGGACGTGGTCATCGGGAGGCACTACGGAGAGCGGCGCACGTACGTCAAGCTTCGCAACCGCCGCTACAACCGCGAGGATCCCAAGCACCTGGGGCTTGGTCTGGATGCCATCTGGGATGGCGACGGCGACAATCGCAGTGCGTTCCTCACCGTGATGCGCCACAACGACAACGCGAGTGTGCGCACTGGGTTTCATGGCGCGCATCCCAAGACGGCCATGTTCATGGACTACCCGGTCCTCGAACGCCTCTACTACAACCTGGTGGCCAACTTCGACGTGTACGGCGACGTCGGGCATCAGATCGTCACGCGGATCTACATGGACTACCTTCGTGTGGAGTCCGAGATGATCTACTTGAGCTTTCTGCCCAAGAAGGGCAGGAACAAGCTTCGCAACAGTTGGTACAAGCGGGCTCGACTCAAGGCGCACGTGACCTACCCCCGCGGATTTCGGGAAGCCGACACCCGAGTGGTTTTTCGGACGTCCAACCCAGCGCACGAGTTGTTCGACCAGCTGATCGCTGACCGACCCGACGCCGCGGGCCAACCGCTCGATACGATCAACCGCTGCGACCACCCGCCATGCGACCGCCCGACCGCGTCGCCCCTGGAGCGCCAGGCCGAACGTGTCCTACAGACGCTGGCGGGGCGACCGGGTAAATACGCTCAGCACTTCCCAGAGCTCGCCTTCGTGCAGATCCGTCCCGCGGACGGTGGCGATCCCATCGCGTACACGATCGCCCGCACGACCGAGCACCGAAGCGTCGCCTACCTCGTCGGTGACCTCCAACGCCGTGATGAAGATGCAGACACCCTGGCGATTTTGCGGGGCTACGAGGGCGCGTACCCCAACTACTTCTTCTCGCTTTCCGAGGACGAACTCCCCGCGTTCGCGAGCCAGGTTCGGGGCATTCGAACGTCGGCCAACTTCGTCGCGCTGGTCGACACCTTCGGAGTCCGCCGAACAGACGCTCGATTCTGGGCGCTTCTGGATTGGTTTCACGAGGACTTTGCCCAGCGCCGTCCGACGGAAGCGAGTCTGTTCGACATCAACCGAATGGAAGGACCGACCGGGGCCACGGGCGTTCGACCCGTGCTCCAAGAGCACCTCGGCGAGCTTCGAGAGCAAGCCTCCGATGTCGGTAAGGGGGCTGTGAAGGACGCACGCGGGGGTCTGCGCGACATTCGAGACCTCCTGCCCAAGCCCTAGAATCGTCCGACCTGAGACCGCGCGCGCCGAAGAGGTTGCGTCGCGGGGAGAGTCCGCGGCAACCTGATGGGGTGACGATGGCGCAAGCGTTCACTCGGGTCGCGGCACTCGGACTGCTGTCCGTGGGCTGCGCTGCAGATGACAGCGATCGCGCAGAGGACGGCGGGGTCGGCGGCGGTATTGGCGCCCTGACCTCGGGCACGGGCATCGAGACGCCGCAGGACGGTTCGGACGACGCGCTCGAGCCCAAGCTGGATGTCCCGGACAGCGATGATGGCCCCGGAAACGGGGGCGACTGCAACAACGGAGGCGGGGGCGGTACCGACGGCGACGTCGAGTTCACGTACATCTGGATCGCCAACTCGCCCGAGGGCACCGTGTCCAAGATCGACACCCGTACGGAGACCGAGCTGGCGCGGTACTACACGGGCGCGAGCAACGGCAACGACGATCCCTCGCGCACTGCCGTCAACCTTGCGGGCGACGTCGCGGTCACCAATCGCGCGGGCGGGATTGCGAAGTTTGCCGCCGACGAGGAGCGCTGCGTCGACCGCAACAACAACGGCGAGATCGAGACATCGACTGGTCCCGCCGACGTGCTGCCGTTCGGCCAGGACGAGTGTTGGCTGTGGAGCGCGCCGCTGCCCGGCGGCAACGGGCTGGACAATATCGAGGGACCGCGCCCCACCGCCTGGGACGCTGGCATCGACGCCGCGGACCCATGCGCAACGTCCGACGATCGGGTTTGGGTCGGATGGTGGGAGCAGGCTGCCGATCGCGGCCAGTTCCGCAGGCTGTCGGGCGTTGACGGCTCGACGGTCGACGAGGTCACCGTCGACAGCTGGTCCAACGGAGCACTCGCCGCGCGCGGTCCCTACGGCGGAGCGGTCGACTCCGACAACGATCTTTGGGTCACCGGGTTGTTCGACACCCTCGTGCGCATTGACGGCGAATCGCTCGCGGTCAGCCGCTGGTCGTTTCCCGCCGAGGCCCAGCCCTATGGCATCGCCCTGGACGCAAACGGACACGTCTGGACGGCGGGGTATACCGGCACCGTCACCCATTTTGATCCCACGACCGAGCAGTTCAACACGATCCCTGCGGGCGGCGTGCTGCGAGGCATCATGGTCGACCGCGACGGTTTTGCATGGGCCGCCAAGAACGACCCGTGCGGACTTGTCCAGGTCGACACCGCGACCAACACCCTCATCGACGCGAGCATCGCCCTACCCGGCTGCAGCGTCCCTGTCGGCGTGAGCATTGATATCGATGGCTTTGTGTGGGTTCCCGATCGCGGGGCCAGCCTGACGTACAAGCTCGACACGGCCGATTACAGCACCGTCACCGTCACCGGCCTTGTGGAGCCCTACACCTACTCCGACATGACCGGCGCCGGGCTTGGACTGGTCTTCAATCCACCCCAGGGATAGGCCGCACAAAGACGCGGGCGACCTCGCTAAAACGAGACCAACGGCGACGCCGGCTTGTTTTGGCTTGCCCATTGGCGAACCTCGTCAGCGTCCACCAAGACGTCGCCCTCCACCACGGTTGCAGAAAATCGGTGCAAGCATGCGCCAGGGTCCGCCTCGCCCTGGTCGACGCGACGACCGGTCTGCGCGTCGAAGCACCAACCGTGCGCAGCGCAGCTGAGGGTCTTGCCGCGAACGACCGCGCTGACCAGCGGGGTACCTGCGTGTGGGCACAAGCCGTCAAACACGTGCGCGGCCGACCCGACGCGAAGGACGACGAGGTGAACCCCGCAGGCCTTCGCGGCCACGGGCGTGTCCTGTGACAAATCCTCGAAGCGAGCGATGGTCTCAAAGGCGCGCGTGTCCAAGGCGACGGCGAGTCTACCAGGCCACCTCGCCCGGGCGAGTCGAGGCCCAACAGCGCGACGGCACGACATCGGTGGAGCGAACGGCGCTTCGGTGTACGATGGGTGCGTGTCGGCGGAGCCCCCGACAGAACCTCGGGCAGCGGCCTCCTGGCCGGATGCGCCCGTCCGCGCCCGGGACTCGGTCGCGCCCGGCACCCTGCTGGGACGCTACCTCGCCGTCAGCGAGCTTGGCCGCGGCGCCATGGGCGTCGTGGTCCGCGCGTACGATCCACGGCTCCAGCGCGAGGTCGCGCTGAAGCTGATGCGCACAAGCGCAATGCCCGAGCGCTCCCGCGCCCGCATGATCCGCGAGGCCCGGGCCATGGCCAAACTCAGCCATCGTAACGTCGTCGCGGTCTACGACGTCGAGATCGAGCCGCAGACCGTCACGGTCGCGATGGAGCTCATCGAGGGCATCACGTTGCGCGAGTGGTTGTCCACCAAGCCCTCGCACGATGCCGTCGTCGACGTGTTCATCGCCGCGGGCGAGGGGCTGGCCGCCGCCCACTGTGCCGGACTGCTGCATCGCGATTTCAAGCCCGGGAACGTGTTGGTCGAGCAGACCCCATCGTCCGCGGAAACGCCGCGCGTGTGCGTAACGGACTTCGGCTTGGCCCGCGCCAGTACCCCCAGCGGTGCCCTATCCGAGGGGGGGCCGGCGACGGGATCCATCGAAGGCGACGATGACGCGGCCACAAACGACGCACTGACCGTCGCGGGCACGGTAATGGGGACGCCAGCGTATATGGCCCCCGAGCAGCACAAAGGCGGAGAGCTCTCCCCTGCAATCGACCAGTACGCGTTTTGCATCGCGCTTTGGGAAGGACTCGTCGGCGAGCGGCCGTTCAAGGGCCGGAGCACGCGCCAGCTGGCCCGAGCCAAGAGTGAGGGCCCGCCAAAGTGGCCTATCGCCGCGACGCCCTCCCTCGTCTCATCGGCGATCCGACGTGGCCTCGCCGTCGACGGGGCCGACCGTTTCGCGTCGATGGATGCATTGCTGGACCGCCTCCGCACCAGCCGTAAACGTTCGCGTGCGGGGCGACGTACGGTCGCGGCAGTCGGAGTGCTCGCGGCACTGGGCGGCGGATTGGCCATGCGCGCAACGGGCGAAGCGCCCCAACAATGCGGGGGTGCAGCGGATGCACTCGCTCCCGCTTGGGGGCCCGACGTCCGCGGCGCCGCCCAGCGCGGCGTGCTCGCAACCGAGGCGGCCATCGCCGACACGGTTTGGGATCGGGCCCAATCCAAGCTCGACGCGTACGCCTCACGGTGGCAGGAGACGCACCGCGATGCCTGCGAAGCCACCACCGTGCGGGGGGCTCAGTCTGAGCGCGTGTTGGATCTACGCATGGCCTGCCTGAGTCGTGCCCGGATCGAGCTTGCGGCCGTGGCCCAGCGTCTTGCGGACGCCGACACCAACGTCGTCGCACACGCGCACGAGTTGGTCGACGGCTTGCCGCCATTGAGCCGATGCGCGGACCTCGAGGCTCTCTCGGCCGCCGTTGCGCTCCCGCCTGCGGAGGCGGCCGACGCCGTCGCCGCGGCGCGCCGACAGCTGGCATCCGCGCGCACGGCCAAGACAGCGGGCAAGGTTCGAGAGGCGGCCGCGGTGCTGGGGGCCCTCGACGCTGATGTTCGCGCGACGGACTACGCTCCGCTGCGCACGGAGTGGTCGGCCCTGTTCGGCGACGTTTTGCTGCTGGCCAGCCGAACGCCCGAAGCCGAGGCGCCTCTCATTGAGGGGCTGCGGACGGGTTTGACGTCCGGTCAATGGGACGAGGTGGTCGAGATCGTCGCGGTACTCATCTCCGTATATCGCGGCTTGGCACGACCGACCGAAGGCCTCGCGATTGCGGAGACCGCTTGGGGGGTCCTCCCCCGCACCAGCCAGCCCGAGCTGCTCGAGGCCAAACTGCGCGCCGCGGTGGCCGGGACGCTGCGGCACATGGCGCGCTACGACGAGGCCTTGGTCGAGTATCGGCGCGCCCTGGCCTTGCGGCAGGACATCCTCGGCTCGGGGCACCACCTCGTAGCGCTGTCCCGCAGTCAGCTCGCCAACGCGCTGCGCGACCGCGGCGACCATGACCTCGCCCGTGCCGAGTACGAGGCCGCGCTCGCGGGGCTGTCGGCCTCGCTCGGCGACACCCACCCCTCGCTCGCTGGGGCCCACATCAGCTTCGGGAACTTTTTTGCGCGAGTGGGCGACTACGAGCAAGCCCTCGCCCACACTCGCACCGCCATCGAGATCGCCCGCAACGCCTTGGGTCCACAGAGCCACCGCCTGGGGAGCGCATACGCGAACCTCGGCGGACTGCTCGCGCGCCAGGGCAAGCTCGAGGACGCGCTGGTGGAGCAGCACAAGGCGGCCAAGATCTGGGAGGTCGAGCTGGGTCCTGACCATCCGGACGTCTTGATGGAGCGCGGAAACAACATCGCCCAGACGCTTATGAGCCTCGGTCGCTTTGAGGAAGCCGAAGCGGCGGCTCGACCCGCCCTCGCCGCGATGACGAGGGCGTTTTCCCCCGAGCACCCACGCGTGGCCATGCTGCAGATGTGCCTTGCCGGCATCCTGGATGCCACCGACCGCAGCGCTGAGGCCGAGCCGCTGCTGCGCTCGGTCATCACGTCGCGAGAACAGACGCTCGGCCGCGACGATCCACGCGTCGCCGCCGCGCGCTTGAACCTGGGCAAGATCCTCATGAGCATCGGCCGCAACGCCGACGCGGAGTCCGAGGTCCGAGCAGGACTCGCTGCCCTCCTGGCCAGCGTCGGCCCCGACCACCCGCACGTAGCGATCGCCCGTAGCACGCTGGCCACGATCGTCGCAGCACAGTAGTGCACCGCCACCCGGACTGGGGTCGAGCGGGGTACCGCCGCCCCCCCACGGCGCTGCCGTCAGCGTTTCCGCCGCAGCGCGACCACAAACAACGGCAGCGCCATGAGCGGGGGCAGCAAGGACAAGACGTTGAGCACGAAGCGCCCCCAGTCGAACGGGGTGTCGTCATCACTGTCGTGCGCGTGGGCCAGCAGCTGCGGCACATCGTCCGCAACGCAGGTGAGCGCAGTCGGAGTCAGCCGCGTGCCTCGGAGAGCGGACGCGGCTTCTACGAGCCGCACAAACTCGGCGCGACGACAGCGCGGGTCGTCGCCACGCGCGGCCGCAGCAAGGTCCCGAATCGCCAACAAGCCGTCGGCCGCGACATCTGCGGACGGCGTGCCGAGAACCTCCGCAAAACCGGCGACGGCCGCTGAGAAACGAAACGCGTCGCTTGTCTGCTCCAGCGCCGCCCCCGTGTCACGCACGGCGGCGCGCACCAGGCGACTCACGTCGCCGTCGGGGTCTTTGTAGCGCAGGCCCAGCTGCATCAGTGTGCCCTCCGTCGTCGGACCGGCAGGCTCGACCTCGTACAGGGCTGTCACCGTGTGCCCAGCGCCTATCTCCCCCGCGTCTTTGGTGTCGTCCGCAAAGTCGCGGTTGTCGAGTCTTCGGTTGGCATAGCCGACCAGTCGGTAGCGGGCCACGAGCGCGGGATCGAACTCGACCTGGATCTTCACATCCTTGGCGATTGTGACCAGTGTGCTGCCCGCCTGCTCCACCAAGACCTTGCGCGCCTCCGTTGGACCGTCGATGAAGGCGTAGTTGCCGTTGCCCTTGTCGGCCAGCTGCTCCATCGTACCGTCTCGATAGCGGCTGCCGCCGTAGCCCAGGACCGACAGGAACACGCCGGATTCGCGCTTGGTCTCGATCAGATCCACCAACGCCGCGTGCCCGGTGACGCCCACGTTGAAGTCCCCATCCGTCGCGACCATCACGCGATTGATGCCCCCCTCCACGAAGTTCTCCTCGGCCAACCGGTACGCCAAGTGAATCCCCTCGCCCCCGTTGGTCGACCCACCAGCACTCAGACGAGCCAACGCGGCCAGGATCGTTGACTTTTCACTGCCCGCGGTCGGGGGCAGGACCGTCCCGGCCGCCCCCGCGTACACGACGACCGAGATCGTGTCCTCCGCTCCGAGTTGCTCGGTCAGGAACCCGAGCGACGAGATAACCAGCGGAAGCTGGGCCGACATTGACCCGGAGACATCGATCAGAGACACCAGGTTGCGGGCCGGAGTCTTTTCGACCGCGATGTGGCGTCCCTGCACGCCGACGTGCACGAGTCGATGGGTGGTGTCCCACGGACATGGGCCAACCTCACTGGTCACCGACAGCGGCACGTCCCCCGTGGGCTCGGGATACGCATAGTCGAAGTAGTTGACCATCTCTTCACTTCGCACCCGGCCGGGTGGAGGCAGCGCATTGCCCTCAGAGAGATCGCGTCGCATCAAGCTGTAGCTGCCTGTGTCCACATCGATAGAAAATGTGGACTGAGGCGCTGCCTCAGCGTCGACAAACGTCTCGAGGCCCGGCGCCCCGTGGGCGGTCCCCGCAGGATCAAAGTTCCGGGAGAGCTGCGGGACAGAGCCGCGCGGCCCCTTCATCGCATACAGGCCCGACTTGCGCTTGGATGTGGGCCTGCCCATCTTCCCCTCCTCGCCTTTGTGACGCTGCCCTTGGCCTCCGCTGGGTGCCGCGCTGCTCGCGAAGCGGACGGCGGCCGCGTCCGCTCGGAACACCTCGGCCTCCACCGAGTCTGCGCCCCGCCCGTAGCGATGGACGTTGGCCCCAACCCCAAGGACGAGGAGGGAACACCCCCCCAGCAAGAGCAGGCCGCGCAGAGGGTGCGCTGGAGCAGGAGGTGGTGGGTTCGAGTCGGCAGCAGGCATGCGCGTTGCGGGGGGAGTGAGGGTCCGGACACCCGTGCGCACCAGAGGTTCCACCCCCCTCCCGACAACGCACCCGGTCGCCTCCACCCCCGCGGGCGCGACGACCGGGGCGCGGGCTGCGTGCCCCGCCGACGCCAAACGCAGGGCGAGGGCCGCTGAAGTCCGCCGGACCCGCGTTCCGCCGCGCTATCCGATACCCGGATCGCTAGCGCTCGGGGTCGGGTAGCATCACCGTGCGGTGAGCGTTTCGGAGCACGGCGACGACCTCAGCGAGGCCGAGGCAACGGCCGACGGCCCTGGCGCCTGCGTCCTGAGCGAGGACGGCACGATTCTGTTCCACGACGAAGCGTTCGCCCGTCTCATCGGCGGGGGTGACCTCGCCGGGACAGCACTCAGCACGGTCGTTCCCGCAGTTGTGCTCGACAGCGGCTCGGTGAGCGAAGTTCTGGTCGCAGGAAGAACGCTTCAGCTCCGCGCCACCAAGCTCCCCATGGGAGGCGGCCCCGGATGGCTGTGCGCCGTCCAGGACGTGACCCCGACGCGCCGCACCAAGGCTCGCTTGTCGGTCCTCGGCCAAACGCTGAGGTCGCTGATCGAAGCCTCGCCGCTGGCGATTCTGACCCTCGACCCCGACAAGAACGTCGACATGTGGAACCCCGCGGCCGAGCAGATCTTCGGCTGGACGCACGCCGAGATCCACGGGCGCCCCTACCCCATCGTCGCCGCCGACCGCTGGATCGAGTTCTGCCAGCTGTTCGATCGCGTGATGGGTGGAGAAGGATTCACAGGCGTGGAGGCCCGTCGCGAGCGCAAGGACGGAACGCCGCTCGATCTCGCCATCTCCACAGCACCATTGCGCGACGCCGAGGGAAGGGTCACGGGTGCGATGGCGCTGCTGGAGGACCTCACGGCAAAAAAGAACCTCGAGCAGCGGTACCGGCACAGTCAGAAGATGGAAGCGGTCGGCCGGCTCGCTGGGGGCGTCGCGCACGACTTCAACAATCTTCTCACCGTGATCCTCGGCACGTGCGACTTGCTCACGCTCAGCGCGGGCAACGATCTCGATCTTGCAACCAAGCTGGGCACGATTCGCCACTGCGGCGCTCGGGCGGCGGAGTTGACCGAGTCGCTGCTCGCGTTCAGTCGGCGGCAAGACATGCAGCCGCAGGTGCTGGATCTCAACGCTCTGGTTCAGCGCGTGACCCCGATCCTCCAGCGGCTGACGGGAAAGAAGGTGCAGGTCGAGGACCGCCTCGAGCCCGACCTCCCGCCGATTTTCGCCGACGGAGGTCAGATCGAGCAAGTGCTCGTGAACCTGGTGGTCAACGGGAAAGACGCCATGCCCGACGGCGGCCGGCTGCTGATCGAGACGCGGTCAATTCGGGTCGCGACCGCAGGCGCGGTCGAGCCGGGCTCGTATGTCACCGTCGAGGTGACAGACACCGGACCGGGGATTCCCGCTCAGGTCCTGCCACACGTCTTTGAGCCGTTTTTCACGACCAAGGGCCTGGGGAACGGAACGGGCCTTGGGCTCGCAACTGTCCACGGGATAGCCCACCAAAGCGGTGGCACGGTCGAGGTGGAGACCACCATCGGAGAGGGCACGCGATTCCGCGTCCTGCTGCCCCGCGCCGCCCAGACGGCGCAGGTCCGATCCCCCGACGCGCCCCGCCCACTGGCCCACGGAACGGAGACGGTTCTGCTCGTCGAGGACAACGCGAGCGTCAGAACCACAACCGCCAAGATGCTCGAGTCGCTCGGCTACCGCGTTCTGTCGGCAGCCGACGGCCCGACAGCACTCGATCTGTGTCGGGCGCGCACAAGCGTCGACTTGCTGCTCACCGACGTGCAGCTCGGCGGTATGGGCGGACACGAGGTTGCACAACGTTTTCAGCGGCTGCGCCCGGGTACCCCGGTCGCGTTGATGTCGGGCCATCTCGCACCGGACTCCGTCGACGTCAGCTCGGAGGCGGTCGATTCGGACAGCCCCATATTCCTCGCCAAGCCCCTGAGACTCAACGTCCTCGCGGCTCAAATTCGTGCGACCCTGGATCGCAGGCGGCGGTCCGCCGCCACGCGCCAGGGAAACAATGAGAGCTGAGACAAACGACGGGGTCGGCGTTACGTACCGAACGATCGGCGAGGGCAAGCGGGCGCTCGTGTTTGTGCACGGATGGATGATGTCCGGTGCGGTCTTCGAAGACCTCGCCGCCGCACTGGATACGACCGACCTCAAGCTGGTACTGCTCGATCTCCGCGGGGCAGGCGATTCGGACCGACCTGAGTCCGGATACACGCTCCAGCGCTTCGCAGACGACGTGTGCAGCGTCATCGATCACGCCGGCCTCACGCGGCCGATCGTTGTTGGCCACAGCATGGGTGGCCAGGTCGCGCAGCTTGTGGCCGCGAGTCGACCGGACACGGTCGCTGGTCTGATCCTCATCAACCCCGTCCCGGCGACGGGGTTGCCGCTCCCCGACGATGCTGCCGCGCTGTTCCGGGGTTCGGCGACAGACCGAGACAAGCAAGGTGTCATCCTGGACATCGCCTGCAAGCAGCTGTCCCCGGCAGCCAAGGCACGCCTTGTTGGGGTGGCCGCCACCGTGAGCCCGAGCTGTATCGGCGAGTCGCTGGACGCCTGGGTAACCGGTGGCACCGACACACATCTCGCAGCGATCCGTGCGCCCACCCTGGTACTCGCCAGTGACGATGAGTTCATCCCACGGCCCCTGCTGCGCGAGCAGGTCGTGGACAAGATCAAGGGCGCTCGACTGGCGTGGCTCCCCGGCTCGGGGCACTACGCCCCCGCCGAGCAGCCGGCTGCGGTCGCTGCGGTCGTCGACGCGTTTGTTGCGGGGGTTCGGCCAGTGGCCGCCTCACCGACCCTCGCCACGCCCCCCGCTTAGCAGGTCCCGCCGAAGTTCTCGTCGAGCCACTGCGCGCGATCCAACGTCCAGCTCGACAGGTACTCGATCTCTTCGTCGTACGTGCGCCCGACAAACGGATTCCAGTCGACGTAGATCCCGATGATCGGCCAGCGTTCGAAGTTGCGGACCTGGGCTTCGGAAATCTCCATCGCCGCGGACTCAATGAACCCAAGCAGTGACTCGTCGGACAGCGTCGTGCCCCGCAGCGCCTCCCAACGGCAGCGAAGGGCATCGTCGAAGGCGGGATCCTGCCGCAGCCGCTCCCACCAGAACGGGATCTCGACGTCGAACACCTCACCGCACACGTCATCAAAGTTGTACTGATACCCCGTGGTGCTCGCGCCGTTGCAGTAGTCGGCGTTGCCAAACGCGATGTTGAAGTCCCACATGGGCCCCGCGACGAACCGCCCGCCCGCACTGTCGCGCTGCTTGTGCATGTAGGCACTGGATCGGTATCCGTCGACCGGCCGACTCAGTTCCTGCAGGATCATGAAGTCGATGAAGGACGGGACGTCGATCATCGACGCGTACCCTGTGACCGGATCTGCAAAGCCGGGGCTGGCCAGGACGTTCTCGAACTGGGTGGCCTCGGTCTGGATGTACTGCGCCTGCGCGGGGACGATGTTGTCCCCCTTGGGGTAGTGCACCTGGAACGTGACCTCGTCCGAGTAGGGAGAGGTCCAGTTTGCGCCCACCATCCCCGTGAGCTTGTCGATCTTCAGGATGTAGCCACCGGTCACCGCGTCACCGGCGACATCCGTGGTCTCGAGCTTCGCGATCGGCACCCGATCGTCGCCCCGTTTGATCTTCTCTTCCCACACGTACACGCCCCAGTACTCGCCATCCAGCATGACCTCCACATTGCGGGTGCGTGTGGAGTAGTGCCCCATCTCGTTGTGGATGCGGTACGCAAGGACGTTGCGAATCATCGTCTTGTCTGCGTACGGCGCGTACATGACCCAGTCGCTCTCCTCGGGCATGCCCAAGATGGAGACGTCCAGGTCCTCGCCGCGGGCGTCTCTCGTCTCGACGCCGTAGCTCACCTTGGGGTGCAGCTGCTGCGACGACGACCCACGGCGCTCGATCCCGATCGTGCCCGCAAACGCGGCCGGGTCCCCCCAGCAGTTCATGTACCCCTCACCGTTGTCGATGATCCTCAGGTCACCATCGATCTTGGGCTCATCCGGGATTTCTCGGCCATCGGTGTCGATGAACACCAAGGGCAGGTTGGACTCAAAGCGGTCGCAGTCGATGCCGATCGGCTGGCCCGTACTCTCGGAGCTTCCGCCCGATGAAGTGCTCGCGTCCGACGTGCTCGCGTCGGCCGTCGTGGTGGACTCCGTGCCATCGGCGGACGTGGCAGGCGTGGACCCGCCGTTGCCCGTGTCGGGGTCTGGCGTCGCCGCAGAAGTCGTGGAGCCTGACGTGGCACCGCCCGTGCTCGACGTGGACCCCGCGCTCTGGGTCGAATCGTCGCCGCAGGCGCACAGCGCCACAGCCACCAAGAAGAGCGATAGATCATGCGCCACGGCGCAAGGCTACCAGGTACTGAGCGGGGCGCCGACCGCCTTGTCCGCCCGCGGCGCGAACTACGGATTGTGCAGCACGAGCATCGTGGACGTCTGATTGACGTGCCCCACGTACTGCTCGCCGTAGGTGCTGAACCCGATCGACGGCAACCCAGAGAACAACGCACCGTACGCGCCGCACTGTCCCCGCTTTTCCAGCTCCAGCGTGCGCAGGATGCAGTGAAAGTTGATGAGGCCCGCGATCGAGGGTTCCGGCCCAAGTTGCTCGGCCAGCGCAGCGCCCGTGTCCTCCACGATGTTGGCCGACTCGAGAACAGACAGCGTCGTTCCCTGCTTGATATTGCAGAAGAACACCAACTTGTCGCCGTCAGCCCGCTGCGGGCTGCGAACGTAGGGCTCGTCGCCGTCCATCAGGCCCAACGGGTGGTTCATGAACAGCTTCGCGGCCTGACCGGTGTCGACTCCCAGTGCTTCGGCGTACGCGACCATTGCGGGCTTTCCGTCGAACTCGATGACGGTGCGCGTGACCTCGTCGACCTGGGTTGCACGGAGCTTCTTGTCGAGCACGCGGAAGCTCTGCGTCTTGAGGATGTCATAGCCGGCGGGGACCTCCAAGATGGCCAACACCGCGGCATTGGCGTGCGCCTTGCCCCCCACAAAGACGTGCGTGGTCTCGAACGCGAGGTCGTCCCCGGCCGATGCGCCGACAACCGGAATGTCGACCAAGTTGCCGACGAGATCCATGACCCGTTCCTCGGCTGCGCTCATCCCGTCGATGAGGATGACGCCAACGTGGCGCGAGACATCGAGCCCACCGAGCGGCCCGCCGATCCCTTGCCCGAGCCGCTCGACTGCCGCCGCGACGTCGTTTGCCCCCGACACGTCCTCGATGACTTCGACGGCAACATTGGGTGCCGTGGTGGCATCGATCGCCATCGCAACAACCGCGCCCTTGAGCATTTGGTCTCCGCCGATCTCACCCGAGCTTGTGCAGCCGAAGACTTTGGCGCCCTCAAACGCCGCCTCCATGGCCGCCGCGAGAGCCGGTTGATCGTACTTGGCCGAGGCGAAGAACAGCACGGCCGTGGGCTCGTGGGTTCCCAGCTGAGACTTGAGCTCTGCGACGACGCGGGAGACGTCGTTGCCGGTCGCGGTCATGGTTTGCACGCTCATTGTGTTGCTCCGCAGGTCATGAGGGGACGCCCAGCTCGATGGCTATCTCTTTGAGGCGCGACAGGACCGCGGGGTCATCGGGCGAGGTTTCGGACCAACGCCCGATCTCGATCCCTTTGAGGATCAGCTTCGTCCGTGTCGTCTTCCTGATGATCTCGTTATCACCCGCTCGCCGAGCGACGATGCTGTCGATCATTTCTTTGATTTGGCCGGCCATCAGTGCCGTCGTGTTCGCCGTTGTGGTTCCAAGAACTCGCGCGAGCGATGCAGCGACACGCACAACCTAGCACGGCGCCTGCGTGTTCGGTGAGCGCCCCCTACGTGTTTATTGAGCGCGTTTGTGCTCCGCACGAAAATGCACGCAACACCCTGTGTGCCGTACCATCGCACCATGGATATTCGGTGGATCGCGATCGCCGGGATGCTTGTCAGTGCGGGCTGTGTCTCGCGCGTCATCGAGCTCAGCCCGGGCACCGATGGCGAAGCTGGGGGCGAGGCCGATGTCGACGTCGGCGATGACGAGCCCGCTGTTTCCGCCGATGGAGCCCAGTTGCCGGACAGCTGCGACCTCAGCAGTCACGACACCGATTGCGACGGCGACGGGATCCCCGATGCGGACGATCCCGTGCCTGGCGACCCCGACGGTCCCGGCCCCGCGCGCGCAGATGTGATCTACGTGAACACACCCGACTCGCTGTACATGTTCGATCCAAAAACGCTCGCCTTCGAGGCCGTCGGGCCGTTCGTACTCAACGGGATTCCGCTGAACGCCGTGGTCGACATCGCGATCGACCGCTTCGGCCTGCTGTACGCACTGACCTCGTCTTCGCTGTACGCATGCGATCCGACCACCGTCGCGTGCTGGTACGTCGCTGACACCACGGCGAACTCAGCTGGATTTGTCCCCGCGGGCGTCGCAGATCCCATCGATGACGTGCTGGTGGTCGTCGAGGGCAGCACCGTGGTCCAGATCGCGCTGCGCGGGAACTCGGCGGAGCGGATCGAGATCGGCAGCCTGGGCGGGTACAGCTCCAGTGGCGATGTCGCGCACCTGGCCGACGGCCGAACGTTACTGACGAGTCCCAGCGCGGGAGACAACATCGTCATAGCGTTCGACCCCGCAACGGCCAACGTCCTGGAGGTCGTGGGGACGGTCGCCGGGTCGACCGCCGCGTGGGGGCTTGCGAGCTTTGACGGTCGAGTGTTTGTCTTCGACGACAGCGGCAGCATCTTCGAGTTCGACCCCACGACGGCAGCAACAACCGCCCTCCCCAACACGGGCGCGCAGCTGTGGGGTGCCGCGTCGCACCCGGCCGCCGGCTAGCGTCGTAGAGCGGTTGCTAACCCGTAAACGTTACGGTGGAGGTCATCTCGTTGTAGCCCGCGGCGCCGCAGCCCGGGGCGACGGACGCGGTCGTCTCGTAGCGGATGGTGTAGTTCGGGCCAACGATCGGAGGTGCGACGACGTAGCTCTCGTCGATGGACACGGTGCCTTGAACTATCTGAAACAGTCCGACCGGAGTCCCATTGACGCTGACCTCGGCCTCTTGCACGCCGCAGGCGGACAGCCCGTTGGTGATGATGTCGACGTGGATCCCGAACTGGCCAATGCTTGGGATGGCCGTGGCCCGGACGCCCTCGACCCAATCGCCCTGGTTCCAAGGCAGCGTGCCCGCCATGTTGAAGGTTGGGTCACCGGCCGACGGAAACGGGACCGTCTCCTCCTGAAAGTCGCACCCGGCGATGTCGAACGAGCAGACGGCTGAGCAACCAAGCTCGCCGCGCCCAAAGCCCAGGGAGGCGCAGGACTCACCACCGAGGTCTGCGCCCTCGCACTGCTCGCTGGCCGCGATGACGCCATCGCCACAGGTGGCGCACGCGAGCGTGTCGTAGCCAGCGCAGTCCGGTGCGCAGGTCAACGTACCGCTGTCAAACCCCTCCGTCAGACAGGTCGCCGCGCCAAAGTCGAGCGCGTCGCAGACCTCGTCACCGTCGAGCACATCGTTGCCGCAGGTTCCACAGCCCGCCGTTTCGAACTGGCACGACTCGGCGCACGCCAGCTCGCCGCTGTCGAAGCCCTGGCTGACACAGGTTTCTGCTCCAAGGTCGTCCGCGTCACAATCCTCGAAGCCCTCGGCCAGGTCATTGCCGCACGTCGAGCAGTTGCTCGTGTCGAACAGGCAGTCGTCACCACACGCCAGGGTCCCCGTCATGAACCCCTCCGCTTGGCACGAGCTTTCGAGCTGCGCCGCGATGTCGCAGTCTTCGCCATCGCTGACGATCCGGTCGCCGCACGTCCCGCACTGGTCGAAGTTGTACTCACACTCAGGCGTGCAAAACAGCGTGCCGTTGTCGTAGCCCTCGGTGGCGCAGGTCGCATCGGCGACCGTTCCGTCACAGTCTTCGTCACCCTCCTCCTTGCCGTTACCGCACTCGAAGAAGCCGCAGCCGGTGAGGTCGTGACCTCCGCAATTCACGGTACACGCCAGCTCTCCAATGTCGAACCCGAGCTCTTCACAGGTGACGCCTCCGAGGTCGATTCCGTCGCAGATGTCGTCGCCGTCGATGATGTCGTTGCCGCAATATGGCCCGGCAGGGCCGTCGTCGGTCATGGCCGAGGTGCTTTCGTCGTCGCCTTCTTCGCCGTCTTGGGACGGGGCGCCCGTGTCGTCGCCACCGCCGTCGGTCGCGGGGGGTGGATTGCTCCCCGTCTCGTCGCCACCGAGGGTCTCCGTCACCTCTGGTTCTGCGGTGCAAGCCACCGCACAGGCAGCCGCGCCTAGCACGAGACAGAATCTATTCAAACTCATCCCCATCGCTGCCACGAAGCCGTTGTACCACGTCGTGCACAGCGGCTATCGAGGGCGGCGACGCGCCGTCGGGACCTCGGTTGCGCCGCATCGTGACCGGCCGACACGTCCGGCGGTGCGTCAGCGTGCTGCGCCGAACGGTTACACGGCGCGAGGCTGGTTTGAAACGCAGCGCCCTGCTCGACGTTCTTGTTCGCGAGAGCCCAGGGCTTTTCGTAGCCCGTCTTGGTTGTTCCGACGCAACGCTGTATCCACTGTAGGCGCCGTCACAGAGGGGGTTGCACCAGCGACGGCGCCAAGAACTGGTTGCGGTGCGTCGTCCTCACCGGCATTGTTTCAGACATCTCATGAACGCTCGACATATTCTTATCCTCGGCGCCCTCATCCCCACGCTCGCCTGCGGCGACGACAGCCCAGCAGCCGGGGACGCCGGTAGCGATGGAACCTCCGGCGGCGCCGCGACAGGATCGACGAGCGGGCCCTCGACCTTGCCCGCCACGATGGACGACGACGGGCCGAGCGCCGACGACGACTCCACGGGTGCCGACGGCGGCTCCACGGACGACGATTCTACCGACACAGGCGACGGCTCCACCAGCGCCGATTCGGGCGACTCGGGCTCAGGGGGCGCCGTTTGTGGCGACGGTTCGGTCGACGACGGCGAAGACTGTGACGACCGCGGCGAGTCCAAAGCCTGCAACGACGACTGCACGACGGCCGCCTGCGGTGATGGCCTGATCAACGAGACCGCGGGCGAAGCTTGCGACGACCGCGGCGAGTCCAAAGCCTGCAACGACGACTGTTCGGCGGCCGCCTGTGGCGACGAGGTCGTCAACGAGACCGCGGGCGAAGTCTGCGATGACGCGGGCGAATCGGCCGAGTGCAACGACGACTGCACCGCGGCCGCCTGCGGTGACGACATTGTCAACGAAACCGCAGGCGAAGTCTGCGACGACGGCAACGAGAGCGACCTCGACTTCTGCAGCAGCGCGTGCCAGCCGGCGCCGGCCCATGTGTTCGACATGGACCACGTGTTTGATACCGACAGCGGCGAGCTCGATGGTGTGGTGCAGCCCAACTATGACGCAGCCACCTCTACGTGGTTCCTCACCGGCCTGGATATCGAAGCCAGCGGCACGCTGACGGTCGTGGGCAGCACTGGCCTCAACGTCGTGGTCGACGGCGATATCGTCGTCGCCGGTGTGCTCGACGTGTCGGGCCAGGACGGCGGGATCCCCTCGTCGATGGTCACCCCGTGCGACACCGCGGGTGTTGGCGGCCTGGGTGGCCCCGGTGGCTTCGCGGGCGGCATGGGTGGCGGTCTCGGGGGCACAGGTACGGAGGACGGCGAGCCTGGCTTCGGCCCTGGCATGGCGCCCGCGGGCGGCGGACTGGCGTCCACGGTCGTCAGCGGAGTGTTCGCGGGGGCTGGCGGTGGCGGAGGCGGACACGTCCTCCCCGGCTCGCCCGGGCTCGGTAACAGCGGCGCGACTCCGGGTGCAGGCGGCGAGATGCACATGAGCCTGCCGATGCTCATTGGCGGCGGTGGTGGTGGAGGCGGGAGCGTCGAAAAGGACGGCCCCCTTGGTGTCCTGGACGGGATTGACGACGACGGCGCGGGCGGTGGCGGTGGCGGCGGCGCGGTCGCGCTCAACTCGACCACCGCAATCACCGTCACCGGCACCATCGATGCTTCGGGCGGGGCGGGCGGCTTCGACGAAGGCTGCAATGAAGGTCCTGGCGAGGGTGGTGGCGGCGCGGGTGGCTCGATCCAACTCGTCTCCCCCGCCAACGACGTCGGGATGGGCACGCTCGATGTCTCCGGCGGCCTCGGAGGCGTCTCCGTGTTTGTTGGGAACGCGCAACTGCTCAACGGTGGCGACGGAGCCGACGGCAACCTCGTCGTGATGTAGGGCGATGTGGCGGGCGACGGCGGGCGACCACCCGTCGTTGTATCGTTGAGCCGACCTTGGAGGTCACCGCACGTGGTTGCCACAGACAAACGGCCGAGAAAACAGCCGACGCAATCGCGGGCGCGCCTCACGTTTGACTCGATAGTCCAGGCAGCAGACGAGTTGTTGGACGACCACGATCTCGAGGCGCTGTCGGTTCAGGCGATCGCCGACAGGGCTGGGGTGAGTGTCGGCTCGGTGTACCAATACTTCCCAACAAAAGACGCCATCGTCGCGACCGTGATCGAACGCGATGTCGAGCGGGTCTACGTCGCGCTCGAGACCTTGTTTGTCGCGGCCGTCCAGCTACCGATCGGCGAAATGATGAATCTGCTGACGCGCGGGATCCTCTCGACCTACGCGGCGCGGACCCCATACTATCGGACGACCCTGCCCGAGATCGGTCGGCTGGAGCGCGACGGAGCCATCCGAAGCGTGGCGTCGCGGGCGGAGGAGTTGGTCATGGAGGCCGTGCGGCGACACCCTGATGCGGTCACCGTCCCCGTCGAGCGTCGCGACGCGGCCGCATTCATCCTCGCGCGCGTCACCAATCTCATTGCTCACGCCGTCGTGATCGAGCGGTCCGACTTGCTGACCGATCCCGGCTTCGCCGACGAGCTCGTCCACCTTTCGACGGCCTACTTGCTCGGCTCCCCACGCTCCTGAAGCCGCCGCATCGGCTTGCCGTCCAGCACGCGATGAAAGAGTGACTGCCAGTCGTTCCACTCGCTGCCAAACAGTCGGTCGAGCGCGGTGATGGCGAAGCTAAAGTGACCGTCGTACCGCGCGTGGTGCAGGGCGTGGAACGTGATGGGGTGGTTGCCCCAGGTCATCGTCGTGGTCCCCGACACGCGTGGAAGCCAGTCGGCGTTGGTGTGCCCGATGATGTTCGCGACAAAGAGCACGACGAGATACGCGATGAGGCCCGTCATACTCACCGGGTAGAACGCAGCGGCGACGACCGCGAGCACCACCCACGCGAAGATCCACCCCGCGCTCTCGACCCAGCCCAAAGAGAACCCCGTCAGCGGGGTGGTCACGCGGCTCTTGTGGTGCAGCCGGTGAAACCGCATCAGCCTGGGATGGTGAAGGGCCCGGTGAAAGAAGTAGTAGAAGACGTCGAAGCCTACGAACTCGATCACGAAGATGTACAGGCCCGACTGCCAGGTCTCTGCGGTCGTCCCTAGCACGCCGCTGGCCAAGACCAGCGCGAACACGACCGCCGACATCACACAGAACCGAATCGTGGCGACGAGCTCCCAGCGCAGCTGTCCCTCGGCCAGCGGACGGTCGAAGATCACGCGACGGCGGCCGTAGGCGCTGCGCTCGATAGCGAACCCGAGCAGGGTCCCGGCCGCGGCCAAACCAAACGTGGTCGCCGCTGCGATGGGCAGGGTTGCGAGCGAGGAGCGCAGTAAGTCTTCCAACACGTTCGGTCCTGGCGACAGTGTGCGGTGCGGAGGGCGGCCCGACCACTCGCATCGCGACACGGGCCAAACTACCGGAAGCAGTGACGAATTGCGGCCTCGGCCGCGGCGGCTCACATTCGTGAACCGTGCTTGACGCGCGGCGGCCCGTCCAGCCGCGCTGGTGCCTCAAGCCGTCGCGTCACCCCTCGTTGGTCTCCGAGTCGCCACCCGCTGCCGCCACGCCCGGTGGTGGTCCCGACGACAAGGTCAGCGCGTCGGCAAGGCGCCCCGCCTGTTCGGACCCAATGCCGAGCGCAGCAAGGCCGCCATCGACAAAGAAGTGCGCCAGTCCGTGCACCAAGCAGCGCGCAGCGAGCTGACCGAGCACGGGATCCTTCGGGTCCAGCTCCGCGCTCTTGCTGCCCTTGCCGAGGAGCTCGGCCAGTGCGTTCGAGAACGCGACGTCCTGTGGGTTCGCGGTGTCGCGGTCGACATACTCGCCGCTGGACAGCAGGGTGAACAACGCGGGCTCGTCGACCGCAAACCGCACGTACTCGACGCCGCGACGCCGAAACGCCTCGACCGGATCGGGGGCCCCCGCGGCGGCTACGTCCATGCGGTCGTTGGCGACCTTCTGCGCCCGCAGATGAAGCGCCCGGAGCAGCGCGGACCTGTCCTTGAAGTGACGATACGGAGCGCCTGAGGACACGTTGGAGCGCGCCGCAACTTTGCTCATCGTCACCGCCGCAAGGCCCCCTTCCGCCACCAGAGCCTGCGCTGCATCCAACAGCGCGTTTCTGAGGTCTCCGTGGTGATACCCGCGGGGCACACCACCACTTTCCTCAATATTTACAGCCGCATCAAGGCGTCATGTAAAAAATTCTCACATCATCCTCGACATCGCGGATAACAAATGTAAGTTGTTCTTACATTCGAGATGAGCGCGCACATCCACGACCCCTCACACGCCGTCCCTTCCCCGACGGCGGTCCCCGACCTGTCGGGCCTCCAACGCTCGGTGTCACGGGTCCACGGCTGGGAGCCGCTGCGTGTCGAGGGCATCATCCCAAGCGAGATCCGCGGCACGTTGATCCGAACCGGACCCGGCCTCCTCGAGCGCTTCGGTCGTCGCCTCGCCCACGCGTTCGAAGCCGATGGTGCACTCATGGCCGTGCGCCTTGACGAGGGTGCAGCCCAAGGCGCCGTGCGTGTTGTGCAGGGAGCGGGCTACCGACACGAGCAAGCGGCCGGGCGCCCGATGTACGGGTCGGCCGCTCCGCGATGGCGGCGTCTGCTCAACAACCTGCGCGGGCAGGCCAAAGCCACGGGGAACACCAACGTGATCCGCTGGCAGGGTCGGACCTACGCGCTGATGGAGGGGGCGGGCCCCGTCGAGATCGACGCGGCGACGCTGGAGACCCTCGGCGAGTCCGACCTCCAAGGTGCCGTGACCGGAGCGTTCTCGGCCCACCCCCATCGCGTCGCCTCGCTCGGCACAACCTTCAACTTCGGGCAAGTCTGGGGGCGGCGACCCGGGCTCGACCTGTACGCGCTCCCGGACACTGGGGCCGCCAAGAAGTTCGGGCACGTCGAGATCCCCATCAACGCCATGGTGCACGACTTTGCCGTCACCGAGCGACACATGGTCTTCGTCATCTGTCCCGCAAAGTTGCGCCTGGGCAAGGCGCTGACGGCGAGCGCGGACTTTGACCAATACTTCGCGTGGGACCCGACATTGGATGCCGAGCTCATCGTGGTGCCACTGGACGCGCCCGAGCGTCCGCTTCGGATCCCCGTGCCCGCGCGATGGGTGTTCCACCTTTGCAACGCACATGAGCGCGACGGCGAGCTGGTCGTCGACTGGGTGCAGTACCCCGACTTCAACGTCTTCGACGCGTTGTCGACAAACAACCCCGACGCGTCCGTCCTACAGCCGCACGTGCAGCGCCTCGTCGTCGACCTTCGGCGCGGCCGCCTGCACTCCGACGAGATCCTGTGGGACCACGCTTGCGACTTCCCCGTGCTACCCGCCGCAGACGTCGGGCGCGCGTACTCGACCTGCTGGTTTGCCACGGAGGGCGCGGACTCCAACGGCGGGATCGCGCGACTCGACCCGACGACAGGCGTCGTCGATGCTTGGCAAGCCGGGCCAGGGCGCAGCGTGTCCGAGGCAGTACTCGTACCGGGCGCTGACCAGGCGCGGCCCGACCAGGGCTGGTTGCTCGCGTTTGTGCACGACGGATGGGCGCGCGAGAGCTGGCTGTGTGTGCTGGACGCGGAGACACCCTCGCGGGGTCCGGTCGCCAAGGCATGGATGGGTCAGGCCCTACCCACGACCTACCACGGGGTATTCGTCGACTGAGGATTCCGTCCGCGGGCGCGCGCTCATCGAGCATCGTCGTCAGGATCGGTTCGGCTCCGCTCGCCAGCAGAGCGACACACGACAACCGCCGCTGCGACGGCAAGCGTCGCTACCGCGTCGGGCGTGCTCGCCCCCTCGCTGCACGCACAGCTGCTGGACAGGACCGGTTCGCCCGCATCGAGAGCGCCCCCGAAGCCGGCGTCATCACCGACCCCACCGTCAAACCCACCGCTGGCCGTCGTCGGCCCGCCCGACGTCGTGCCCCACCCCGCGGTGCCTCCGTCGGAGCCCTCTCCCGATTCCGTGCCGCCCCCGTCGGACTCATTGCCGTCGGCGCCACAATCCAGCGCACGCCCAGGCTCATCAAATGGACCCGTGATGACGAGCGTCAGTCCGTCGCCCTGGATATTGACAAACAGCGCGTCCCCGTCGGGCGAGAAGCAGGCGCCCGCAAACTCGGACGAGCTGATGGCATTGCGCGCAAAATCCCGCACCTGGCCCTCGCCATCGATGAAGCGGATGAACTGGTCGGGAGAGCCGTCCTCGGCCATGAACACCGTACCCGTGGGCGAGATGCAAATGTTGTCGGGCATGTCGAGGACCGCAGGATCGTCGCTGTGGGCGACAAGTTTCAGCTGGCCCCGCTCGCCGCCGTCGTCGCGGAGCTGGAAGATCTGCCCCCTCCCCACGGGACCGCCCGAGGTCGCACAGATCCAAACGTCGTTGCGGAAGATCGCGAGCCCTTCGCCGCGTCGGAACACCGCGGCCCCCTTGTTCTGGGCCTCGATGTGCACGCCCCCTCCCGCGTCGGGGTAGTCGATGTCGACCCAGTCGATATCGACGCGGTCCCCGACCTCCATCTCGGAGGTCTGGAACACGCTCGACTCGATGACCCGTAGCGCCTGGAGCGTCCCGCTGAATGGGTCCTCGAGATCGTCGGGCACAAACCGATAAAACGAGCTGACGGTGGAGTCCTCGGTCAGGTAGCACACGAGCGTGTCCGGGTGGACCACAGCCGCTTCGTGGTTGAACCGCCCGTACACTCGCTTCCGGTTCGGCTTTTGTAGGCTCTCGGCCTCGGCGTCGCAGACGAATACGTAGCCGTGTCCAACCGACAGGTTCTCCTCGCAGCTGAGCCAGCCCCACGGGCTCCAGCCTCCCGCGCAGTTGCGGTTGGTGCCCGCGAGGACCAGGTTGCTGCTCACGCGCGAGAAGCTCACCGGATCCACAACGAGCCGGCTGACGCCGCCGACGGACCCTGCGTCATAGACCTCGAGCGGTTCGTCCTCCGCGGGGTAAGGCCCGAGACTCCAGCTGCCTGGGCTCAGCTCGTGGTTGCGCATCAACGCCAAGTCGCCATTGCGCAAAACGAAGCAACCCATCCCGTCGGGTCGCCCGGGGACGACGTAGCCGTCGTCCATGGGCTCGCCCGCGCGTTCGAGGATTCGGTAGCAAAATCCATCCGGCAGATCGATGACCCCGTTGGGGTCGGGCACGAGTGGACCCCAGGGGCTCGAAGCGGCGGCCGAACGTGTTCGCAACACCGTAAACGGCAGCGCCCCAACGGTGGCGGCACCAGCGGCGAGTTTGAGAAAGCTGCGTCGTACGGGCGCCATACAGGGGAAAAGGAACTCCCGCATGATAGGCGCAAAGTGCCGCTGCGGCCCGGTCGGCCGAGGACCCAACTGACGGGCAGACCCCTCGGGTTTTTCGAGCACCGCATGGCCGAAGCGGCGAAGCGCCAAAGGCGCAGGACGCAAAAAATCCCTGGATATCGCGGGCGTGGAGGGGTCTAGCTGGATGGGCGGTGTAGCCGCGGCCTCCGGACTCGCGCTCCAACTTCCCCCACGGACCGCGTGGCGAATGTGCGACAGTAGGACAAGTCATGCGTGCGATTAAGCTCTCTCCTTTGCTGATCATCTCCGCCTGCGCCGCTGAACCCGAGGTCCTGTCGGGCCTGGGTGACACAGGGTCTGTCTCAGAGACTGCCACCGACGGGGCCGTGAACGAGGAGTCCGACGGCGACGACGACAACGACGACGTGGGCGACGAGAGCTCCGACGGCGCCGCAACCCCGATGACGGACGACGGCCCCGTCGGGGAGATGTGCGGCAACGACATCATCGACGGCACCGACTTTTGCGACGGCACCGATCTGGCCGGGTACACGTGCCAAGTCCTCGGTTTCGACACCGGTGAGCTCGGATGTACCGCCAACTGTGCCGGTCACGACCTCTCCGGCTGCACCTTTTACGAGTGCGGCAACGGCACGGAGGAAAAGGGCGAGGACTGCGACGGCACGGTCGGCGAGGCCACGTGTGCAACCGAGGGCTTCGACAACGGCACGCTGTTTTGCACCCCGGAGTGCGAGTACAACTTCGATCAATGCGGCGTTTGTGGCGACCGAATCATCTCGCCGGGCGAGGACTGCGACACGGAGGCGCCCCTGATGCAGAGCTGCATCGGCATTGGGCTGGCCGGCGGCAACCTCTCGTGCGGTAAAGACTGCTTGTTCGATGTCTCTGGCTGCCTAACCTGCGGCAACGGCAACCTCGAGGGCGACGAAGAATGCGATGACGACGGTGAGTCCGCCGTGTGCGACGACGACTGCACGGGTGTGCGTTGCGGCGACGGCAACGCCAACGCCGCCGCAGGAGAGACGTGCGACACATCAGGCGAGTCGGTCACCTGCAACGCCGACTGTACCGTCGCGGTCTGCGGCGACGGCATCACCAACGTGACGGCGAGCGAAAGCTGTGACGACAGCGGCGAGTCGGCGACGTGCAATATCGACTGTACGGATGCCGTGTGTGGTGACGGTCTCACCAATGTTAGCGCGGGCGAGGACTGCGACGGGGAGGCAAGCTGTGACGACGCCTGCCAGGCTTGCCCGGCGACGGTGCTGCTCACGGAGGACTTCTCGGACAACTCGCTGGGATGGACGCTTGGAGTCGAGTGGGAAATCGGGCCCGCCATCGGCTCGGTGAGCCCGGGCGCATGTGGGCAGGGCGACCCGGCAATGGACCACACCGACACCGCCGACAACGGCATCGCAGGCGTCGTCATCGGGGGCAACGCCGCGACCGATATTCATCCGTTCTACGACATCGTCAGCCCGCCCATCGACGCCACGGGCTACGGCGGCCTCGAGCTGACCCTGTGGCGTTGGCTCAACTCGGACTACGACCCGTACATGCACAACCGCATCGAGGTCTGGGACGGCGCAGTGTGGCAATCGGTGTTTGCCACGCGCGGCTCCCCCGGGATCGAAGACTCCGAGTGGACCCCGGTCGTCTACAACATCTCGGCCTACGCAAACCCGGCGCTGCAGATCCGAATCGGATTCGACATCGACTCCGGCGGCGTGTTCACGTGCTCCGGCTGGAACGTCGACGACATCCAGCTGCTCGGCTACGACTGCATGTGAAGTCGACTGCGGGGGCCTGAGCGGCCCCCGCACCACGTGCCCGCGGCCCTACTCGGGCTGGTATCGCATCCAACCCAGGCCGTTCGATTTGCCGACCAGGTCGTTGTACTTCTTGGAGATCTCCGAGGGGTGTCCCTCGACGCCAAACGTCCCGAGCTTGCCAAGCTCATCCTTGGTCCAAGGCTTGTTGTCCCGCTTGCGTCGCATCAGCGTCTTGGCCTGCTTCTTCAGGTCGTCCGCTGCGCTATCAAACCAGCTGAGCGAGGTGATCGACCCCGCCTCCTTGCTGTGGGCCTTCTTGTACTTGGTGTACTCGTCGACCGCGGCTTCGTAGTTGGTCAGCGCGGTGCTGAGCCCCGCAAGATCGAGCGTCTCGAACGACTTGGAATCTGACGCGGCCATCAGCTTCTTCGCTTGAGCCATGATGTTCTTGGTCAAGAACCGCATCTTGCGGCCCTCTTCTTTTTCGACGCGCTCCAGCTCGCGCGCCAGCAACCCTTCGTTGCTCGCTTTGACGAGACCCCGGAGCGTGGCATCGGCTTTGTCGAACGCCTCAAAGGCGCTCATCAGCTTGGGGTGCAGCTCGAGCCCCTTGGCAAACGCGTCGTCCTTGTAGTTGTCCTCGTCGTAGTACTTGTACGCCTCGGCCACCACGGGCTCGACCGCGTCGAGTGCGGCGATGTAAGCATCGGCTGCGGCTTCGAGGTCGGGCATGCTGGGCTCGGCCGTCTTGGCCTTGGTCACGCCCTCGCGGCACGCCTTTTGCTCGCGGATCTCGAACAACCCGAAGATGTGGCGTTCCTTTCCCGTGAGGCCCTTCTCGAAATCGACCCAGTCACCGTAGCGGTCCATGGCGCGCTGGACGTCACGAGTCGCTTCGTTGATGCACTTGATGTAGCCGCTGAGTTTCTCGCCGAGCTTGTCGTCTTCGGTCATCGGCCCGCCCCCGCCTTTGACCGCGTCGGATCCCTGCTCGATGGCTTCCTGACCCTGCTTGATGGCGTCGGTCACCGCGTCACAGCCGCTAGCGGCGAGGCAGCTGATGACGATCAGACCAAGTGTGGTGGGGCGAAGTGGGGGCTGAATTCGGCTCATTGGTTCTCCGTCGACACGGCACCTGGTTTGTTGGGGGGCGCCGTAGCGCCGCCACTGTAAGGTAGTTTTTGGCCGGCGGTCGATGGTGGCGGAGCGCCCTGCCAACGACCGGAAACATGCACCTACAGGGCCATCCAGCGCTACGGGAGGGCCGATTTTCTGCCGTCGGTCGAGGGCCTCAAGCCTGTGCTCCTCGGCGGAGACGCCGCGGCGCCCCATGAACCGACCAGCCTGGGTCGCGGCTGCCAACCCTACGCGTTGTGCGGCGGCCTCGCGGATTGGGCCCCCTGCTCGCGGGTCGCGACCGACCCCCGCGGCGACGCGATGCCGCCCGTGTCGAGGCAGCCCTTCACCCGGGCCAGCATCTCGGCGGCAACGTGGTCGTCGGGCTGCTCCGCTAGGTGTGAGCCGAGCACGTCGAGCACGCCCACGGCCTCCTCGGGTACGCCCCGGTCCACGCCGCTGATGTACGCACGCTGCTCGGCCGTGGCAGCGAACTCCACCAGGTAGCGCCAGTTGATGAGATCCGATGCGGTGCCGCTGGCGTCTGTCGTCTGCCGCAGCTGCTCGGCGTGATCGCGCGGCGAACGGTAGGTGCCGCAGGCAATGTCGAGCACGGGGATCGCGATCGTGAAGTTGCAGCGCTGGTCCCAGTGGTGAAGCCGATGCACGTCGGCAATCCACCGCAGGTAGCGACTTGTGCGGCTGTGGTCGCGCGCCAGATGGAACCGGGCGTGGGCCAGGTTCACCAGCGCTGCGTACGCCATCAACGCCGCGACGAGCAGCACAGCATCTTGCCCCACACCATGCAGCGCGACGATCGCCACCAAGGTGAGCAGGTACGGCGGCAACCAGGTCAGCGTCGATCCGTTGGCGCTGAGGTACGCACCCGCCCGCTCGTACCGCTCGCCCACCGGATACTGAACCATGTGGTGAATCCAGTGCAGCCGCTGGTTGTGTCTGGCGAACGCAGACCGCGGCGTGAGCCAGCCCAAATGGTGCACGAAGCGGTGGTAGGTGTAGCCAACCACCTCCAGCAACAGACACCCGCGCGCGACCAAGGTGAGGGGGTGCACGACCACGTCGACACACCACTGCGGCACGCCGCGATCACGCATCCACACCAGCACGGGTGCACCCATGGGGGCTGCGAGCGCGACCCACAGCAAAGCACCCAGCGCCAAGACCGTGCGCAAGGCCACCACGACCTGCTCCCGCGGATCTCGATGCGCGTCCAGGGACGCGCGGTACAGCTGTGCATCGAGGCGCCCGGCCATGCATGACCCACGGCGAGACTAGCAGCAACTGGGCTTGCCAATGGAGCGCGTGGCCCCCCTGCCCGCGCCGCTGCCGCGGGTGGCCACAACCGTCACGCAACCGCGGGCGCGTGTGTCCGCCGCCGAGCGATAGCCCAGGCAACGCCGCCCACGACGAGTCCAAAGACCAGGCCCGCGCCCAGCCCCTGCACAAGCAGCGACTTGACGAGTTCCGCGTCGGCAACGGGATCCATCTCGGTCGCCCACCAAGGATTGGCCGCACGGAACTGAGTGAGAAACGCGGATTGAATCCCCCCTGTGAACACGCCGGACAGGACCGACCCGAGGACGATGGTGGCAAACGGACGGGGCGTCGACCTCCGCACAACCACGACGACCCACAGAACATAGAACCCGACCCAGCACACCACAAGCAGCGCGGGTGGGATCCCAACCAGCGCGGTGGCAACGCCCATCACCACTCCCGTCAGGCCAATGACCGTGATGGCTCCCCACGGCAGTCCTGAGCGCGCGTCTGTCATGCCGCGACGATAGTCAGCGGGGCCAGACACTGGCTTGAACAAAATTCACCGTGCCTTGTCGCTCGGCTCGTCGCCGACCGGGAAGAAGTTGGAGAGCTCGGCCGTGTGGTGGTTGTTGCGAACAAACTCGCTCGGACCAAAGCCGGAGAACCGACTGAACTCGCGGACGAAGTGGGACTGGTCCGAGAATCCGCACTCCGCCGCGACGTCGGCCCATCGAACCGGCTCGTCGGCCCCAACCTTGTCGAGCACCGTGTTGAATCGCAGGATCCGCTGTAGGTATTTGGGTGTGGGTCCGACGAAACGCTTGAACTGATCGATGAGGTGTTTCTGCGTGCGAGGGTAATGCCTCGCCGCGTCTGCCACCTTGCTCAACGGGGCCGCTTTCAACGCCTCGACCACGGCCACCAAATCGGCCGGCGGCGCGCGCTCGCTGTCGAAGCGGGCGTCGAGCCAACGGCGTGCGGCGTCGAACTTGTCGTCGGAGGTCTCGCCAGCCACAAGCTCGGTGTGCAGCTCGAGCACCTCCGGGCCAAACACCTGCTCCGCCGCCACGACGCGATCGTTGAGTTCGTTGACCGCGCGGTGGACAAACGGATGTGCACCGCCGAGCGCGAACTGGACGCAGAACATCTCCGATCGCTCATGCGCAGAGATCGAGATGAAGTCGTGGTGGACCCCGCTGACCCACGCCCGGGTGAACGCAGCCGTGGGGGCCAGCGTCGCGTTGTCGAACGTGTGGCGCACGATCCCGTCGAGCTCAAAGAGCAAGAAGACGTGACCTGTGGGCACCACCCGCTCGACCGCATGATCGGGAACAAAATCCCGAAAGTGGAAGACCGACTCGAGGCAGCGACCCACGGGGCCCTCGATCTGGCAGGTTTGAAAGTGCATGCGGTGAGGCCACGATGGTCGTACGTTTGTCGGCGCGGCGCTCGTTTTGTTCGGCCCGAAATCGGCCCAGAATCGACAAAATCGCGGAATCGCGTGCCCCTGCAGCGGGTCTCAACAAGACAAGCATGAGCGCAGGAGGATTTGGACCCGGTCAGGCGATCGGGAGGGTTGGCAACGCGGGCGTCGGGCGGAGTGCGGCACGCCCACACATCCGGAGGTCGCCCGCGGGTCGGGCGACCGTGCCTTGCGGATGGCACTGCATGGAGTGCGACCGCTATGAGCTGGCGGACGGTCCACAGGGGTACCGCGGGACGCGCCAGCGGCCCGGAGCTTGCCCAGGATGTGGCGAGCAAGCGTGGGCTGACCTGGAGGAAAACGCGGTTGTCGATGCGTTGGTGGAGACCGACGACAACCGATGGACGACCCGAACCTGGCGGCGACGGGGTGTGGTCAAGCTCGGCGGCGTAACGCTCGGCATCCTGGCTGCCGTGGGCAGCGCGCTCGCTCGGCCGGGAGACGGATCGATCGTCCTGTTTGGCCCGCTGCTGCTGGTGATCATCGCGGCCATCGTCCGCGGCGCGCTTTCAGACATCCGCGCGGGAGGCCGCGCGCCTCGGGCCACGCGCTGGCGCGGGGCCGCGCTTGCGCCGCGTCGAATCGTGCGACGCCACAGGGGTGTCCCCACGCACAGCCCCAACGAGGCGCTGTTGGTGGCCCCGCTGTCCGGTCGACCCTGCGTGGCCTACGAGCTTGCCGTGCGACGCGACAACGACGTCGCTGGCGCGGCATGGAGCTGGGCGCTCGTCGAGCAGGCCGTCGCCGCCGTGCGCATCGAGGGCCACACCGTGGACCCTCGCATGACCCAGCTCGCGCTGCCGCGGACCCCCTACCCCGACGACGTGGACCCACTCGCCGTGGCGACCGCGCTCCGCATGCGCGGACTGGATATCTCCCGCGGCTCCTACCGCCTGTTCGAGTCCATCATCGAACCCGGACGCTCCGTCGAGCTCGAGGCAGATGCCAGCGGCCGCGCGCTCGTGCGCCAGGCCCCCGCAGCACTGGGAGCCGCCGCGGTATGATCGCCCCGCAATGCCGCGACGCAGCTCCCACCCGCCCGGACGTCTCGGCCGGCGCCGCTGGATCCAGGGCGGACTCGGCTCCGCGGGCGCGCTGACGCTGGGGAGCGGCTGCGCCGCGTCGACCGAACAACCGGAGCACGAAGGGTGCGCGCTGCACCCTGCGCCGGAGCCCGTGTATGGGTCTCCCTCTGCGCGCACCGAGGCGCTCGCCTCCGCATTCCTCGATGTGCCGATCGATGGCGTATTTGCGCTGTGCACACAGCGGCTCCAGGACCACACCCCGGACGAGCTCCTCGCTGCGCTGCTCGTCGCAGGCGCCCGTTCCATCCCGCCCGACTCGGGCGACGGATTGCACGCCACACTATCGATCCACGCTGCACTTCACCTGCACAGACAGCTGCCCGGGCCCGAGGGGCTGGTACCCATCTACTATGCATCACGGGCGCTGAAGTTTCGGCAAGCGGGCGATGGCCAACTCGGCCCCATGCCCACGCTGATCGAGCGCACGCCCGAGGACGCCCTTCGACGGTTCGACGATGCGATGGCGGCGCTGGACCCCGAGGCGGCCGACACTGCCGTGCTCGAGCTGTTCGCGAGCGCGCCGACTCCGGTTGCCATCGAGCGGCTCATCCGCTGGAGCACGCGCGAACAGGGCGCTATCGGGCACCTTATGATCTGGTTTGGCCTGGCGATTCGCTCGCTCGACAGCCTTGGCTGGCAGCACGCCCCGGACGTGTTGCGCTCAGTCGTGCGCGACGCCACGGCCCGTTCGCCCGGCTTTTTGTCGCCGCTGCACGATGAGCACTTGGCGCGGTTACAGAGCATCGCCGCACCGATCGGACCCTGCAAAACCGACGAAGGTCTCACACGCGAACTGGTCGCCGAGCTGCGCCTCAAGGAGCCCGTCGCGGCCGCCGCCTACGTGCTCGGCCTGCTCGAAGCGTCCGCTCCCACCGCCGCGACCTGGGATGGTTTCGCCGTCAGCGCCACCGAAGACCTCATCCGCGGAGGCGAAGGGTTCGCGCTGCACCGTTTTGATGGCATGAACGCGCTCCATCATCTTTGCCTCCGCAGCGCCGACCCGCTGACCCAGCAACTGGTGATGGTGCAGACGGCAGCGTACATGTGCCTGTTTCAAGCACGGCAAGGCGCCGATGTGCTCACAGTGGAGCCGCAACCAATTGCAGCGATCGATGAAATCTTCGACGGCGTGGCCTTGGGACCGTTGACCGCAGCCGAGCGCGTGCTGGGGCATCTCGCCAGTGGCGGCACCGTCCAACCCGTGCACGCGCGCGCCCAAGCGCTGACCGTGCAGATGGCCCACCGGGTCGACGAGCACAGCTACAAGTTCCCCGTAGCCGTGATCGAAGAAACACAGCTCGCGTCGGACCCGTGGAAGCCACTGGTGTTGGCAGCCATCGGCGGTCAGCAAGGCCGCAGTCCGTCGACAGTGGGGCCGCAGTGGCAGCACTACGACGAAGTCCTCGCTGAGATCGACAGCCTGTAAGGCGCGGCCGGGCGCGTGCGAAAAAGTCCCCGACGCGGCATTATCAGGTCATGGAGGTAGCGCTCGTCCTGACGCACGCGTGCAATTTGGCGTGCCGCTACTGCTACACGGGCGAGAAAAAGCGCGTGCGCATGAGCGCAGACGTGGCCCGAAGGGCCGTGGAAGCGGCGTTCCATCGCGCCGACGACCGGCTCCAGCTGACGTTTTTCGGGGGCGAGCCGCTGCTCGAGGCCGAGCATCTGTTGGCGCTTGCAGAGTCCGCGCGAGCACGCGCCGCCCATGAGGGCATCGACCTTGTGCTGCAGATGACGACCAACGGCACGCGGCTGACCGGTCCCTTGCTCGAGCGGCTGAACGCGCTGAATGTCCGCATCGCGCTCAGCATCGACGGCAACCGAGCGGCCCACGAAGCCGCGCGTCCGTTTGCGGGCGGCGCCTCGAGCTACGACGCCGTCGATGCGGCGCTGTCACGACTGCTGGCGACCGGACGTCACTTCAATGTGATCGCGGTGGTCGATCCCGCCAACGTGTCGCACCTGGCCGCCTCGGTCCGCGAACTGTTCGACCGTGGCGTGCCCGCGATAACGCTCAACCCAAACTGGGCGGCGACGTGGAGCGACGACGCCCTCGACGCTTGGCGCGACGCGTACGAGCGCGCGGCCTCGGTCTGGTTGGCTTGGCGACGGCGCGGCCGCGGCGTGAGCCTGCAGCCGATCGAGGGCGCGGTCGGTGCGTTGCGACGCGGCCGTAGCCCGAGCCACACTTGCGGTGCCGGACGTCGCAGCTTCGCCGTCGCGCCCAGCGGCCGAATCTACGGCTGCTCGCGCTCGGTCGGTGAAGACCTGGGTGTCGGGGCGCTCGGGCACATCGACGACTGGCTGCCGCAGCCCGATGCGGTGGGGCCAAACCTGCGAGCGGCGTGCGGCAACTGTGCCTCGCGCGACCGCTGCGAGCGCCATTGCGCCTGCGCATGCCGAGAAGAAACGTCCGATCCCGCGACTCCAGGGCCCACGCTGTGTTGGCATCAGCATATGCTTGAGCAAGTCGCCCAGCGCCTCGCTGTCCTCACCGCCGCCTAAAGACCGATCATGAGCAAGCGTCGACATCTCCTCCCCGTCCTCGTCACGATAGGCGCGACCTCTGTGGGAGGCTGCGACGACGGCACGACCAGCGACAAAGACCCCAAAGGGGTTGCAGCCGCCAAGGCCAAGCCGGCCGATCCAAAGAAGGACCCGCCCAAGGACGGCACCAACCCCCCCCCAAACGACCCACCCAAGGACCCACCGACCAAGACGATCATCCACGATGGGGATCGCTACCCGGAGGTCATGGGTGGCGCCGCGGTCCCGGTCCCGTTTGAGCCACCTCCGGCCGAGATCGGCGCACTGGGTGCCGCGACGGCGGAAGCCGAGGCGGCGGCTGCTCCCGCCGCTGCGGCTCCCGATCCGGCCGCTGCCGATGCTGTCGCCGCGGCCAAGGCCGGTGCCCGCGTGGCCGTCGCGTTGGTCCACAACCACCCCACCGGAGACCCGTGCAAGCCCCTCACCGACGCCGAGGTCGGTAAGGCGCTCGCCGATCTCAAGGCCACTCGGCCCTAGCTACGGTGCGACCCGTCACCACCGCGCGCGCAACCCGGTCCGGCGGCCACTTCGTGCCGCCGCAGCACGCACCCCGGGCCAAACGCCACGAAGGCGTAGGATGACGGCGTGACCGGCGGTGCGAACACGCCTGCGGACCTGGCGGACACCGCGTGGTCTGAGACCCGCGAAGGCGGCCCTGTCCGGACGGACGCAGGCCCGGAGATCTCCAGCCACATCGGCCGCTACGTCGTGCTACGCAAGCTGGGCGAAGGTGCGATGGGCCTGGTCTTCGCCGGCTATGACGAACGCCTCGATCGCAAGGTCGCGATCAAGGTCGTTTCCCGACTCTCGAGCGCGTCCGAGGCCCGCGTGCTGCGCGAGGCGCAAGCTCTCGCGCGACTGAGCGACCCCCACGTTGTGGCCATCTACGAAGCGGACGAGTGGGATGGCGGCATCTATATCGCGATGGAGTTTGTGGCGGGCGACACACTCACCGCGTGGCAGAACGCCGCCGATCCCCCACCCCCCGCGCAGGTCCTGGCTCTGTACATGCAGGCCGCGCAAGGGCTGCACGCGGCCCACATTGCGGGAATCGTCCACCGCGACTTCAAGCCCGACAACGCGCTGGTCGGCGACGACGGCCGCGTGCGGGTACTCGACTTTGGGCTCGCACGCGCTGCCGACGAGAGCACCCCGCCACAGGCCGACCAGATGTTGGCGGCCAGCGGCGAAGTTGTCGACAACAGCGGAGTGCTCTCGGCCGACCTGACGCAGACCGGCGCGGTCCTCGGAACGCCAGCGTACATGGCCCCCGAGCAGCACCGCGGCCGTCCGGCCGATGCGCGCAGCGACCAGTTCTCACTGTGTGTGGCGTTGTTCGAGGCGTTGTACGGCACGCGACCGTTTGGCGGGGCGACACGAGCGGCGCTGGCCCTCAACGTGGTCGGAGGCGACGTCATTGCCCCTCCGCCGCGCCCGGACGTACCGCGTCATGTGCACGCGGTCTTGCTCCGCGGCTTAGCCCCAGCCCCCGACGATCGGTTCCCCGATATGGTGGCCCTCATCGACGCGCTGCGCGGGAGCGCTCCAGTATCCCGCCGCTGGATGGTCCTGTCAGTGGCTGGCATGGGCGTTGGCCTGGCGGCCGCCGCGACCTTCATGCAGCCCGATGCGGAGGCTGGGCCGTGCAGCAATGCGGCGACCACGATCGAGGCGACGTGGAACACGACCCGGCAGACCGCGATCGAGGACGCGTTCGCAGCGACCGGCCTCGGCTACGCACCGGCGACGGCGACACGACTCGTCGCGGGGCTCGATGTGTATACCGCCGCCTGGTCCGCGCAATCGGAAGATGCGTGTGCTGCCACCCACATCCGCCAGACTCAGTCCGCCCAACTGCTCGACGCGCGCATGGCGTGCCTGGAAGGCAGCCGACGCCAGCTCGAGACGCTGCTGGGCGCGTACGCGTCGCCCGACGACGGAACGGTTCGCGCCGCCGTTGCCTCGCTCAACCGGCTGCCCGACCTTGGGCGTTGCTCCGACGGCGAGGCACTGCTCGACGCAGTCCCTCCGCCCACCGACCCCGACAGTGTCGAAAAGGTCGCCGCCGCCCGCGGCCTTCTTGCGCAAGCGCGAGGCCTCACCGATGCCGGGCGGTTCGACCGCGCGACCGCGACGTTGCAGTCGGTGACAGACGGCCTCGAAGGTGTGTCGTACCCCGCGGTCTGGGCCGAGCTGTGGTGGGAGTCCGCTCGCCGGAGTCGTGCGTCGGGCCAGCACGACGCGGCGCGCGAAGACTCGGAGAGGGCCTACTACGCGGCCCTTCGCGCACGCCACGACGAACTGGCGGCACGCGCGGCGGCATCCGTTATCGACGTCAGTCTGGAGTACCTGTCGGACCGCGAGCACGCCGAGCAGTGGCGCCCACACGCGCGTGCGTTCTTTGATCGGCTTGGCGCGCGCGGCCCCGTGCCGTCCGATATGGTTCTCTCCGAAGTATTGGTGTTCGAGGGCCCGGGGTCGACCGACAGCGATACTCGCTGGGCGCAAGCCATCGCCCGGTTGGAATCGGAGCCCGGGTCGCGCTTGCTGCTCGCCACCGTGCTCAACAAGCGTGGCGGCAAGGTCTTGGGCACGGGTGACTCCGCGCGGGCTGCCACCCTGTGGAAGCGTGCCGTGGACATCAACGAGGAGGTCTTGGGGCCAGACCATCCTTCCACCGCGGTCGGGCGCGTCAACCTTGCGCTCGCCGCGGGTCTGCACGGGGATCACGAGGGCGGGGTGGAGCAACTGACCCGCGCCCGAGCCTCGATGCGGCAGTCCCTGCCCGCCGACCATCCCCACTTCGCCACCATCGCGCACAATCTAGCCTCCGACCTTCTGGCTCTGGGGCGGGTCGACGAGGCTCTGCTTCGAGAGCAGGAAGCGCTCGCCGCCTATGAGGCCGCGTACGGGCACGACAGCATGCGTGTCGCAGGCGCGCTGGGTGGGCTCGGGGCAATCGCGATAGCCCAGGACCAGGTCCCCCAAGCGATCGCGTACTTCGACGAAGCGCAGCGTCTGTGGGCCGAGCACGGCACCTACCGAGACGGGCGTGTGGGGCTCCTCGTGGGGTTGGGCGATGCGTACCAGGCGGCGCGCCGATGGCCCGAGGCCAGGCAGGCCTATCTCGATGCCGACGCGCTGCGGGTCGACGAAGACGGAGAGGCGGATTGGCGACGTTTTGACGCCCTGCGCGGTTTGGCCGAGGTCGCGCTGCACGACGGTGCTCAGGACGCGGTGGCATCGGCTCAGCGCGCGCTGGCGTTGGCGCGTGAAGGCAGCCCCGCTGCCGGCGACCTTGCACGAACGCTCTCGGTCCTCGCCCAAGCACACCACGCTGCGGGAGACGCAAAGCACGCCATGCAGTTCGCCACTGAGGCGTTGGCCTCGTTTGCGGATGCCCCTGCCGCTCACGACCAAGCGCAGACCCGTTTTGCGCAGCAGGTGGCGTCATGGTGACGACCCCCAAAGGCCCACGGTATCGCGAGATACTGCCGTCGGCGTGCCTGAGCGAGTACGTCGAGTGCTACTGGACATTGCGGACGAACGACCCGACCGAACAACGCGTCCTGCCCGACGGCTGCGTCGACCTGCTCGTCGACAGGCTGAGACCGGGCGGCCCGGAACCCAAGATCGTGGGCGCGATGCGACGTGCCGCTGCGTTCCACGCAACGGCGCCACGCGACCTCGTCGCGGTTCGTTTTGCGCCCGGCGGTGCGCGTGCGCTGCTGCAGTTGCCGGTCGCCGAGCTGACCGATACCGCAGCCCCCCTGCACCCGAGCATGGGCGCCCCCGCGGACGAGGCCCGTCGCTGCTTGTCGCTGCCGCCCGACTCCGGGGCCCTGCGCCGTCTTGACGCCTTGCTGCTCGCCCGATTGACGGAGGTAACCGCCAAAGATCGTCGGGGAGCGAACTACGCCCGCGCCTGCCTACGGGCGGGTGATACCAGCGTCGCCGACCTGTCGCGACAGCTCGGCGTATCACGCCAGCACTTGCGGCGGCAGGTCCTCGCGGCGGGAGGCATCGGCCCCAAGGCGTTGGCGCGGATAGGCCGCCTTCGCAAGCTCATCGGCACACTGGGCAACGGACGGCCGCTGGACGCGGAGGCCGCGGTGGACGCCGGCTACTGCGATCAGCCCCACATGATCAACGAGTTTCGATCCCTGACCGGCACCACGCCAGCCGCGTATGTTCGAGCGCTGACGCCGGTTCCATTTGTCCAAGACGCCGCTGGCGTCGGCAGCTAACGTGGCCGCCGATGAGCACGATGACGCTGAGCTACGTAATCCTCTACGTTCCAGACGTCGCGGCAACCGTCGCCCACTACGAGCGGGCCTACGGCTTGTCGCGCCGCATGATGCACGACAGCGGTCAATACGCCGAGATGGAGACGGGCGCCACGGCGCTCGCCTTTGCCGGGGAGGAGTTCGTTTCGACCCAGGGCACATTCGAGCCGAGCCGCCCGCACGCCAAGGCCGCGGCCGCGGAGGTCGCATTTGTGGCGGAGGATGTGGAGGCGGCCTATGCCCGAGCCGTCGACGCGGGCGCCACGGCCGAGGCTGCGCCTGAGACCAAACCGTGGGGGCAGACGGTGTCTTACGTTCGCGACATCAACGGGTTTCTGGTTGAGATCTGCTCGAAGATCGGAGGCTGAGGCCTGGCGCGGCGGGCGTTGGCGTGCGACCGCCAGCGGGGGGCAGACGCAGGCGGCCCTCGCGCTCGTCAGAACTCGGCTGAGGCAACGACCCAGCTGGGGTCCACCACCATCGTGGCCAACAGCACCCGTCGATTGATCCGGTCCAGCGCGCTTGTTGTCGCCGCCCTGGCCATCCCCACCCCAGCCCTCGGCGCTCCGGCCAAGAAGGGCCCGGCACCGACGTCCAAGCTCCCATCGAGCAAGCCCCCACCCAGCCGGAGCAAGCTCCCCTCCGCTCCGGTCAAACCCGCAAAGGCCCCACGTGTGCAGTCGGCCCCCACACGTGTCTACGATCCTTCCTTGCCGCAACCGTGCAAGTCGCACAACGCCTGCGCACCCGGGGACAAGGACGGGGACAGTATTCGCGACGCCTGGGAGGACACGCTCGCGCAGCGCTACGCGCCCGAAGTCCGCCTTGCGCTGGGGCGAGATTGGAGTTTCCCAAGTCGGCCCGCTCAAACACACCAGCGGATCCAGGGCCCGCTTTTCAAAGCGCCTGGAACGAGCGCTGACATCAGTAGTGCCACGACGTCCCACCAACGCCATGAGACCGCCAGTGGCCCATTGCACGCCCCCCCACTAAACTGCGGCCGATGGCAAAAGTAACCGGCATCGGAGGCGTGTTCTTCAAGGCTCGAGACCCGAAGGCGCTCGCGGCGTGGTACGCCGAGCACCTCGGGATGAACCTCGAAGATTGGGGGGGCGTGATCTTTGACTGGTCGGCGGACCAAGCCGCGCAGCCAGCCAAAGGCCTCACCGTGTGGCACCTCGCCGAGACCGACGGGGACTGGTTCTCGCCCAGCACGTCGCCCGTGATGATCAACTACCGCGTCGACGACTTGGACGGCTTGCTCGCGCAGCTCGCTGCGGCCGATATCCCAACGGTGAAAGGGCCGGACGAGGAGTTCAACGGCCGGTTCGCATGGGTGATGGATCCACAGGGCAACAAGGTCGAGCTGTGGGAGCCGCGCGACCCCGCCTAGCACCCTGCCCTTGTTGGGCCACGGTGCGCCTCAGGCCGCCGGAGCGTCGCGCTTGAGGGCCTGGCGGGCGATCGCCAAAAACCTCTCGCGCGCAAAGCGATGCTCGACCACCGGGCGCGGATAGGTCTGCCCCATCCGAACCCCGGCCGCTGCGAGCACGGCATCCGACGCCTCCCAGGGCTGGTGGATATAGCGCGGGGGCATGTTGGCAAGCTCGGGCACCCATCGACGCACGTAGTCGCCGTCGGGATCGAACTTCTTCCCTTGCGTCACGGGGTTGAAGACGCGGAAGTACGGCTGCGCGTCGCAACCGCAGCCCGCGGACCATTGCCAGCCCGCGTTGTTCTGCGCCCAGTCTCCATCAACAAGGTACTTCATGAAGTGCGCCTCGCCCCTGCGGTAATCGATGAGTAGGTGCTTGGTCAGAAAGCTCGCCGAGATCATCCGAGCCCGATTGTGTACGAAGCCCTCGGCGAGCAGCTGGCGCGCGGACGCGTCGACGATGGGGTACCCCGTCTTGCCCCGAACCCACGCTTGCCAGCCGTCGGGATTGTCCGCCCATGGGAAACCCACAAATCCCGGGCGAAAGGGGACGTCCAGTACCTCGGGCCGATCCCATAGCGTGCTGTGGCTGAACTCGCGCCAGACAATCTCGTTCAAGAATGCTTCGCCCGACTCCGTGTCCCCCAGTGATGCTTCGACCGCAGTCCAGACTTGACGCGCGGACACGGTGCCGAACTTGAGGTCCGCGGAGAGCCGGCTTGTCCCCGGCAGGTCCATTCGGTCACGCTGCGCTGCGTAGGCAGCCCCCGCAGCCCGCACAAACGCACGCAAGCGCGCCTTGCCAGCCCGAGCGCCTCCCGCCACGACGGACGGGTTGTGCTCAATGCCGAGACTCTGCAGGGTTGGAATCGACGCGGGCCGGTGGCGAAGACCCGCCGGCAGTGGGGGTACTGTCTTTGGGGCAGCCAGCGGTTGTTGGATGCTCGCGGTCTTGCGAAACGCGCGAGCGAAATGGCTGAACACGGCGTAGGGACGCCCCGCCAACGTTCGCACCGCCCCGGGCGGGTGCAGAGTTTCGCCTTCGCCGAGCTCGAGCTTGCCGCCCAGAGCCTCATTGATCTGCCGGTCCCGCTCGCGAGCAAACGGCTCGACCCACCGCTGGGCGACGACCCGATCGGCCTGCCAGGCGCTAAACAGTCTGGGGAGTACGTCTACGCTCTTGCCCGAGACAACCAAGAGTTTGGAGCCGAGTGACCGAAGGGTCTCTTCGAGCTCGACAAGCGATTCCAGGAGGAATTGCATGCGATGCGGCAGCGCTTGCGCCCGGGACGGGGCAAAGAAATAGGGGTCGAGGACGAACAGCGGGATGACCTCCCCGGTGCGAACCGCATCGGTCAGCGGCACGTGGTCCGAGACGCGCAGATCCTTGCCCCTGAACCAAACGATGGTCCTCATCGGGCACTCGTCTGCGGCCGGCTCCCAGAAGGTGGGAGTTCGCAGGTACCGCCCACGCATCGACCCGTCAGACGCAGGCGGTTCTTGGCGAACAGCTCGTAGGCCAAATCCAGCAGCTGCGTGATTCCGGGGAGCCGAGTCAGCGCGACGAGCGGGCCGAAGCCAACCGCGGCGTACAGCCTCCGAAAGACCTCGACCCCTTCGACCAACGTGCCGCTCGGAAGACGTCCGTGAATCCGGCGCATGAGCGTCTCCCACGAGACACCCACCGAGGTCGCATCGAAGTCGTCCGCCGCAATGTCGACAAAGAGGATCCGCTGATGCCGATCGAGCCACTGCAGCATGCGGACCTCCCGCAGACACAACGGGCATTCACCGTCGAAGAAGAGTTCGAACTGGTGCTGTCTCATCGCATGGCCCCTTGCTGTGCATCCGCGGGCGCCTGGCCCCAGCGCCTGATGGCGCGGAATACTGCACGCGGGATGGTGAGGGTCAGACGGACTGCGCGTTTCACGAGTCCTCGCACGTCCATCACGTCGTACAGATGCGGAAGAAGCGCGCCGCTGAGTAGTCCTGTTGCCCCGGTCACGAGAACTAGCATATGACCGGATTGGTCGTTTTCAAGATTGAAATACGACCAAAATGGATCATTCTCTATTTATGATCTCCGCAGAGCCCACGATCGCCGAACCTAGCCCGGGACGCGTCTATCGCGCTCCCGTTGCCGTCGTGAAGCATCTGCTGGGCGTGATGTGCGCCTATGCAGTGACCGGGTGCGCAACGAGCAGCCCGTCCGGGCCCGCACTCCCCCCGCTGCAAACGGTCCCAAGCGTGGAGCTCTCCCGCTACGTCGGCACTTGGTACGAGATCGCGAGCTACCCACAGAGCTTTCAACGCGGCTGCACGGGCACAACCGCGACCTACACCCTGCGAAAGGACGGCAACGTGGACGTCGTGAACCGCTGCCGCAAGGACACGCTCGACGGACGGCTCAAGTCCGCGCGCGGCCGCGCCCGCGTCGTCGACCCACAGTCCAACGCGGAGCTCGAGGTCAGCTTCTTTCGTCCGTTTTGGGGGGACTACTGGATCATCGATCTCGCCGACGACTACGACTACGCCGTCGTCGGCCATCCGAGTCGGGACTACCTGTGGATCCTCAGCCGCAGCCCCGCGATGGACGCCTCGACGTACGAAGCGATCTTGGGGCGGCTGGAAGCCCAAAGCTACGAGACCGACAGGCTTCGCCGCACACTACAGCCCGCATGATGTCGGCCGCCGCGGATTTCGTTCTGCTACGTTCCCGCCCGCGTGAGTACCTTGGAGCCCCAGGCGCTGCGTCTCGTGATGACAGGGGACGGGTCGCCGACGCTGCAGCGCGTGGAGACTGGCTGGACCTACCGGTCGGACCGCGGTGCGCTGGGAGAAGCGCAGCACGTATTTGTGCAAGGGGCCGACGTGCTCTATGCAGGCCGCCGCGCCCGGGTTCTGGAGCTCGGGTTCGGCGTGGGGACGAACTTCGCCGCCCTGCTGGTCGCGGCCCGTGCGGCGGGCGTTGAACACCTCGACGTGCACGCCGTCGAGCGGGCCGTCGTGCCCGGCGAGCTGCTCCCATGCTTCGACAAGCAAGCGCACGCGCTGGCTTGTGCAGCAACCCGCGACGGCACGGCTTCCGTCGGTGGATTCACGCTGACACTCCACGAACACGAGTTCGATGCGTTTGTCCCCGACGCGCCGTTCGACACGGTCTGGTTGGATCCATTCGGTCCTGACGCCGAGCCCGAGAGCTGGAGCCCCGCGGTTGCGAAGGTCATCGCCGCATCGCTCGCAGCCGACGGGCGCGCGGTGACCTACAGCGCAGCGGGCTGGGTCCGTCGCAACTTCGCGGCTGCCGGCCTGTTCGCCGCGACCGTCCCTGGGCCCGTCGAGGGCAAGCGCGAGTTCACCATCGCCGCACACCAGCGGGCCCGGCTGGGCGACGCCAGAGTGCGCAACGTCCCCACCTAAAGCCGCGGTGACGCGGGCTTCGCCGGCCTATCGCAGGAGGTACCACGGGGCCGCGACGGCGGAGCGACACTGCCAGTTGTAGCTCCGCACGTGCGGGGCTTGTCCGTTGGCAGCCAGGCCCGCAACCAGCGCGTCGGCGGCGTCGCGCAAGACCGGCTCGTCGGCGGCCGCGTGGTGCCACGCCATCGCGATGACGTACGCCGACTCGCCCCAGTGCTCGTCGTAGCCGTCGACTTCGTCTTGGTCGGTACCGACCCCCATCCAGTACAGCGGCCGGCCCTCGGCGTCTGTGCCCTGCTGTGCGAGGATTCGGCCCAGGCTCACGATTGCGGCACGGGCGTCGTCGGCCTGCGCACCCCCGCGAAGGATCGCGTACTGCTCGAGGCCATCGGCCAGGATCGCACTCATCCACGGGCTGCAGCCGAAATAGCCGTAGCCCTCACCGTGGGCATCGGCGTGATGCGCAAAGCAACGGGCGTTGGGATCGTCGTAGCCCTCGGGGTAGGTCGCCATCAGGTCGAGGTACGCGACGACGACCTCGTCGGCCAAGGCGAGGTAGGTCGCCGCCGCATCGTCGCTGACGGCCGCTGCGTGCACGTAGGCCAGCAACGCAAACCCCGCGTGTCGCTCGGTCCAGAAATCTGCGCCACCCGCGTATCCCGGACTCGGCCACAGCTGCGCCATGCGCCCGGCAACGTCTTCGGCCCGCTCGCGGAAGCGGTCGTCTCCCGTCAGCAGGTAGTGCATCGCCAGGTTCTGCGTGTAGTGATATTTGGCGTCCCCGCTGGCCCCCGGGACGGGGATGACAATGTCAGCGCCTTCGCCCGTGATCCCCATTCCGTAGATCGCCGCCTCGCGGTACTGCGAACGCAGGGCGACGAGGTCACCGGTAATCGCATACGCGCGGCCGAGCGCGGTGCCACGGTCGAACAACCACGGCCCGTTGTCGTCTGCCACTGCCAGGAATGCCGCGGTGTCCCAGGTTGCGTAGTCGCAGTGAGACAGCCAAGCCGCCAACGCCGTGCCCTCTACGGCTGAAGCGGGGGCAAGAGGCCCTCCGATGCCGCTGGCAGCTAGCCAGTCGCCCGGCAGCACCGCCCACACGCGCGGGCCCTCGCTGCCGTCGGGCACGGTCAGCGTGTCTTGCACGGGGATCCGCTCCGGGCCTTCGAGACCGGCCTCGCCGCCTATCGCGACCGACACCGTGGTGGAGCCGATGACCTCGAGGTCGAGTTGGATCTGGACGGAGCGGTAGCTGCCGTCCCCGTACGGAGCAAGACCGCGCGAGGTTGCGGGCACTTCGGCGCCCTCATGCATCACCCGCACGAGAGTGCCATCGCTCAGCTGACCGGCCTGCAGCGGCACGGCAAAGTTGATGCGCTGCGCTCCGGGCACATCCTCGTCCGCGACGAGGTGCACGTCGACCATGCCCGGTTGTCCCGGTCCGGTATCGTCGGTTCCAGTGGCGTCGCCGCCATCGGTTGAGCCGCCGCCCGTGGACGCGGTGCCATCGGTATCGGTATCGGTATCGGTATCGGCATCGGCGTCGGCGGCACCATCGTCCCCCGCGGGGCCACCACCGCGGGTAGCGACGCCGGTTGAGTCACCCGTCCCCGGTGTCGCACCACTGTCGTCTCCGCATGCCGTGGCGACCAGCAACCCCAACGCGAGACACTGACCGAGGCGGACTTGCACCGAGCCGGTATATCACGCGCACTGTGCCGTCACGCTCAGCGCGGGGGCGACACGGCTTCGCAGTAGTCCGCCACCAACGTGCGGAACTCGTCCGACCATGGGACCGACTTTCGCGTTTGGGCGTCGACACGCACGATGACCCGATACCCGGTCGCGTGGTCGACGTCTTCGTCCGGCGGCATCACGCGCAGCCCGAACGTCAAACTGGACCGGCCCAGCTTCTTCACCCAGACCCGGACGCGGACCTGCCCCGTACCGACGACGGGCCGCTCGTAGTCGATATGGTTGGCAGCGACCAGATGATGCTGGTCCGAGTCGGTGTTGAAGTCGAGTTCACCCGCCAACCCCAAAGTGCGCCAGAACGAACCGATGGCGTGCTCAAAGAGCAAGAGATACCGCGCGTTGTGCAGGATCTGAAACGCATCGAGGTCGTCGAAGTACACGCCGTGCAACAGATCGTGAAACCGCATCGCGCCGGGTTTTAGCGCGCCCCCACGGCTCGCGCCAGCGCCCCCGTTGCCGCCGCGAGTGGCACACCATGGGTCCGCTGGGGGAAGGGAGTGCCTCCGCGCGGAACCCGACGATGTGCTGGCGAGTGCGCAAGGCTTGCGCACGTGCGGCACTGAGCTCGCCTTACACCATCGCTGATGCCACGCGTGACGCTCGTGAACGTGATGACCCCTTTCCCCCACCACGTCGACGCGGCCCAGGATCTGTGGACCGCGCGGGCCCGGATGGACCAGTACGCGATCCGGCACCTCCCGGTGATCCACGATGGAGAGCTGGCCGGGATCATCTCGCGCCGCGACATCGACGTCGCAATCGCCGTGGTCGGCCCCGACGCATCGCGGGTGCGGCTGCCGGTCTGGTCGGTGTGTCGTCGCGATGTGTTTGTGGTTGATATCCAGACGCCCGTCGCCAAGGTCGCCGACGACATGGCCAACCAACAGATCGGCTCCGCGCTCGTGACCAAGAACGGAAAGCTCGCCGGGATCGTGACCACGGTAGACTTATGTCGCACACTCGGACGGATGCTTCGGGATGCCGGCCACAGCGACAGCGTCGCGTAGCGGCTGTCCTGCGTGGGTGCCAATGTAGGCAAGAACAGGATGGGGCCCCGCGCCCGCCAGGACGACCCGTGTTGTGCGGTAACCGATCGCGTCCCTTGGCGGAGCAAACATCGGGGCGGTCAGGCATCGTGATACAGGGTTCGGGCGAGGACCCAGGTGATGACGAAGCATTGGACCCAACTTGCAGCAACAGCATCACTGGGATGCATGATCGGATGCCCCGCCGAGACCCCTCAGCCTGAGGATCTGTTCGGCGGCACGATGATGGAATCGGCCGGCATCCCATCTCTGGACGACGACACTGGGGCCGACGCAACGGGCGATAGCACTGGCGATCCGAGTGGCGCCACCGACGACTCCGACTCGGGCGAGCAGCCCGCGTGCGGCAACGGCGTCATCGACCCCGACGAGATGTGCGACGCCAAGGACCTGGGCGGCGAGAGCTGCGTTGGGCTGGGCTTCGAGGCCGGTCAGCTCGCCTGCAACGCAAACTGCGCAGGGTTCGATCTCGAGGGCTGTGGCTTTTTCGAGTGCGGCAACGGAAAGGCCGAAGGCGAGGAAGACTGCGACGGCACCGTGGGCGCGGCGACCTGCGTCGATGCGGGCTTCGACAACGGGACTCTGTTCTGCACCACGGACTGTGAATACAACACCGACCAGTGCGGCTTGTGTGGCGACGAGATCCTCGACGACGAAGAGGACTGTGAGCCGACCAAGGCGTTCAGCACCGACTGCGAAGACCTCGGGTTCGACTCGGGCGAGGTGGTCTGCGGCAAGACCTGTGCGTTCGACACGTCGGGCTGCCAGCTGTGCGGCAACGGCACGGCCGAAGGCACCGAGTCGTGCGATGGCATGGACCTGGGCGGAGCAACGTGCGCGAGCCTCGGGCTCGAAGGCGGAACGCTATCGTGCAGCGGCTGCGGCTTTGACTTCTCTGAGTGCGACATCCAGGGCCTCCCGTTCGGCAGCGATGGCTTCTACACGGGGCTGTCACTCAATCCGGGATTGCTCCCGTGCGATGAGATCAGCGGCACAGGTGTGAACACGGGCGCTGGCGACGACACGAGCACGGTCGTCAACCTGGGCTTCAGCTTCCCGTTTTACGGCTCCCCGTTCGACCAGGTCACGGTGTCGTCCAACGGGACGCTCAACTTCGGCGACGCGAGCTCGCCGGGCCTCACCAACGCCTGCTTCCCCTCCGCGTTGGAGAACGAGATCATCGCCGTGTACTGGGATGACCTGGATCCGCCCGACGGTGTGGGCGGTGGCGTCTGGACGCAGACGCTGGGCGCCGTGGGGAGCCAGCGCTTCGTCGTGCAGTGGGACACGCCGCACTACCTCGGAGACGCCAACAACCTGCTCCGCGTCCAGGCGGTCCTGCACGAGGCGGGCAATATCGATGTCTGCTACGTCGACACGCTCAACGGAGCTGATTCCGGCAATAGCGGCGCGGAGGCGACCTCCGGGATTGGCGTGGACAATGCGAACTCCGTGCAGTTCTCCTGCAACACCGCCGATCTCGTCGACGGGCTCTTGCTGATGTACCTGCCGATGTAGCTCGACGAGTCGCTCGACGACGGCTACGTGCCGTGCAGCAGCTGGCTCAGCTGCGCGGCGCTGGCGAGCCCTACGTGCTCACGGGTTCGCTTGCCCTTGTCGAACACGACGAACATCGGGATCCCGCGAACGCCGATGCGTTGTGCAACCGAGGGATGGTCTTCCGTGTTGACCTTGAGGACCAACGCGCGGCCCTTGGCTTGGGCCGCGACCTGCTTGACGTACGGCGCGGCGGAACGGCATGGGCCGCACCATGGGGCCCAAAAGTCGACCAGGACCGGCACGTCGGCGTGCGCCACGATCTCGTCGAACTGCTTGGCGTCAACGTCGATCGGGACGGCCGACGGGGGCAGCACGGCCTTGCATGCGCCGCACTTGCCGGTATCGGCCAGGTGCTGGGTGGCAATGCGGTTAGAGCGACCGCAACTTGGACAGCGCCGAATCACGAGAGCAAGGTAAGCACGATACTGGACGGGGCAAGCTCGACAGGCGGCATCCGCGTCGCGCGACGCGAGACACCGCCCTGCCCCCGCTAGTACTGATCGAGGAGGTACTTGATGAGGTCCGTGCTCGTCACGATCCCCGCGAGATCGCCGTTGTCGTTGACGATGGGTAGCGAGTGAAAATCGCCATCACGGAGGTGCTTGGCAGCATCACGCACCGTCCCTGTGTCGGACAGCGTGACGAGGTCCTTGTTCATGGCCTTTTCGATCGAGAACTCGTGATCGAGCATCGTATCGACCGCGCGCTCATCGGCCCCGTACGCCGAAAAGCTCAGTCGGACCATGTCGGTGGCGCTGAGCAGTCCGACAAGCTTCGTGCCACTGACCACGGGCACGTGGTGGATCTGCTTCTCCGACATCAAATGGCGCACCTCGCTCAGCTTTTGGGTGACGTTCACGGAGACCGTCTCGGTGGTCATGATGGACTTGATGGGCTCGTTGCGCTTCATCAACCACGCTGTGCAGGCGAGACCCGCTGCGATGACCGCAAATCCTGCCGGGTGGTGCGTGCCCCGCCGGCGATCGGCGCGGGCCTGGACAGCTTCATGCCGGTGAAGACTCAGCTCGCCAGGTCGGAGATCAGATCGATCACCGCATCGAGCATTTCGGGTTCCATGTAGCCGGGGCGGCTGAAGACGATGGTCTCCCCGTCCGACCGCAACTGTACGGGCATCACCAGCCTCGAGCCCGAGAGTTTCACCAGCTTCAGCTGTACGTCGCGGGTAAGGGCCAGGAGAGCCGTTGGCGTGTCGAGCTCCACGATGAACCGCTTGTCGAACTCGGGATCGTCGTTGAGCATGACGCCCTTCCCCGCGCCCCCGTCCGAGAACGCGGACGTGCGGACGCGGTACGCTGGCCCCTCAAGCGGTTGTGCATCGGCGTGGCGGCGCGCGTGGACCTCGGTCCTGGACCCGCGCCCCTGCTTCTCGTACTTCACATTGACCAAGACCGACGCGCGTCGAACCGTCGCCTCGAGTCTCGTCGAGGAGAACCCAAACTTGACCGACAGCGTGCCTCCCCCGCGCTCGACCAACGGCCGCCACTTCTTCGCGAAGTAGGACTTGCGCACGTAGCTCAAGGTCACCGCAACGGGCGCGCTGACAACGATCGCGGCAATCACAAAGGACGCATCATTCATCGGGCGATTCGACGGTAGCACCGAAGCCTCCACGCCTCCGGCCACTCCCAAACCCGCTCCCGCAGCGCCGCGAAAAGCGGCCGCAAATGCCTCAGAATTGCGTACGGGCAACCTACCGTACGCGGGCCTGTAAGGCTTGTAATCGCGGGTTTCGTCCGCGTGCTGCGCATGGCGTTCGGTCGCCGACAGCACAGCGCCAGCTCAAAAAAAGTCACGCATGGCGGCGGCGCTCGGCCGTAACATTTGTAATGGCGGTCAGTGGAGCACGACGCTCGAGCACCCGAGGCGAAGCTGGCCACGCCGACGCTCGACTACATTCACCGCATCTTCGACCCCGACTTCGGCCATGCGCTTGCGTGCCCGATGGATCGCCACGTTGAGGTGATTTGCGCTCATCCCGAGGGCGCTGATCACATCATCGCGCGCCTTCCATCCGTCGTCCGTCGCGCGCGCACGCGCGAGGAGTCTGAGGAGCTCAACATGAGGCCCCTGACCGACCTCAACCGTGCGGTGCCCCTGCTCGATCGCCAGCGTCGCCCGGACACCTCCAGAAAAGCGCAACGTGAGCGTAGAGAGGTCCAGCTCGATACTGGCGGCATTTGTGCGGGTCTGGGCGCCCCCCTCGGGAAGCTCGAGGGTCCATGTGCTCGCCCCGACCGTAACGGTGTCTCCATCGTGGGTCGCCACGACCCCCTCTGCAGTATCGAGCCGCCAACCGTGCACCACGGAGCGAAACACCGTCACGCTGGTACCAACGTCGGACTCCAGCATCAGCATCCCCGCTTCACCGACACGCACGACGCCATCGCAGTGAGCGATCGGCTCCGGCGCGCTGACATCTGTGACGCGCCACGCAACCGCGTCGGACCCAAACCAAATCACGCTCCCGACAAAGAGCTGCACCGACTCTGCAGCCGTGAGACGCGCTCCATTGACCACGGTGCCGTTGTGGCTACCCAAGTCCTTGATCTGCCAACGCCCGTCTCGCCAAGCGATCGATGCATGCAGCCCAGAGACGACGTCGTTGTCCAATCGAGTGTCGGCGCGGCGTCCACGACCCAGCACCGTAGTTCCGCGGAGCCTCACCCGACGTTCACCCGCCACCTCGGCGATCACTCCCATGGGCCTAGCCTACACCTGGAGTCGCCATGTGGGTGCTCGCGTCGAAGACCCGCTCGGGGCGGCCGACGCTGGACGGTCGCTATCCCATTGCTATGTTCCGCTGCGTGACTGAGCAGCTGGCACCGACGGCACCCACCGTCACGGCAGACCCGGGTTCGAGCCCCGCGGTTCGCCCAGTCCCGATGGATGAGTTCCGTCGCGGGGACACGATCGGGCGCTATCTCATTCTCGACACGCTTGGCGCGGGCGGCATGGGTGTCGTGTACGAGGCCTTTGACCCGATGCTGGTTCGGAACGTTGCGGTCAAGCTGCTGCTTCCCGAGCGCGGCCGCGGCACGACCGGCCGGAGTCGTCTTCTGCGCGAGGCGCGGGCGATGGCCAAGCTCAACCACCGCAATGTGGTCACCGTTCACGACGTCGGCGAGATCGATGAGCACGTCTACGTCGCGATGGAGCGGGTCGACGGCCCAACGCTTCGGCGGTGGCTGGCAGACACACCCCGAGACACCAAGGCCGTCGTCGCCGTCTTCGTCGCAGCTGGCCGCGGGCTCGCGGCGGCACATGCGGTCGAGATCGTGCATCGCGACTTCAAGCCCGACAACGTCATGATCGATCTTGAGCATGGTGTCGCGGGCACGCCCCGTGCCGTAGTGCTCGACTTCGGCATCGCCGCCAGCGTCGGACGCATGGACATCGACCTCGAGGACTCCGCGCCCGGCGTCGTGCCACAGACCGACGGCGACAACGTTCGCCTCACGCGTACGGGCGCGCTCATCGGAACGCCCAAGTACATGGCGCCAGAGCAGCTGGCGGGCGTGGGCGCCGACGCCCGCAGCGACCAGTTCAGCTTCTGCGTCGCGCTCTGGGAGGCCCTTTACGGCTGCGTGCCCTACCAGGCCACCTCGGTGGTCGAGCTGATGCACTCGGTCGCCAGCGGTGAGCCCTCGGTCCCACCGAACGCCCCCCGGATCCCACGGTGGCTCCGTCGCACGGTGGCGCGCGGCCTTTCCGCCGACCCGGCCGACCGCTGGGAGTCCATGGAGGCGCTGCTCGACAGTCTCGAGCACACCCCCAAGCGCCACCGTGCGCTGTGGCTGGGCGGGGTCGGCGTCGCTGGTGCTGGGGCGATGGCCGCCACCCAGCTCGAACCGTCGCGGTGCCAGGATGCATCCGAGCAGCTCGGCACCGCCTGGGATGATGCGCAGCGCAGCAAGGTCCACGGGGCGATCACTGCGGTGGATGTCCCCTATGCGCCGCAGACTGCGGCGAACGTGGAATCGGCGCTAGACAACTACGCAGAGCGCTGGGCCGCCGAGCACACCGCAAGCTGTCGCGCGACGCACGAGCGGGGCGTTCAGTCCGCGCAGGTCCTCGACCTCCGCATGGCCTGCCTCCACAGCGCCCGACTCGGGCTCCAAGCCGCCACGTCCACGTTGGCCGCGGCCGATGCCTCGACGCTGTCTCGGGCGCAGCATGTCGTCGCCAGTCTTCCCGCGCTCAGTCGGTGCTCCGATGTCGAGCGGCTACAGGTCGGCGTTGCCCCGCCCTCCCCCGCCGATGCGGACGCGGTCGAGGTTGTCCGAAGCGCCCTGAGCCACGCACGTACGAGCATTGCGGCCCACGACGCGACCGCAGCCGAGGCCGCGATTGAGCGCGCAGAAGCGGCCGTTCAGTCCGTCGCGTACGAGCCCGCCCACGCCGACACGTTGATCGAGCGAGCGCGCGTCGAGCAGATGCAAGGGCGCTACGCCGAGGCCGACGCTGCGTTCCAGGGTGCGCGTCAGTTGGCGGCGCAGACCGGCCAGTGGGATGCGGTGCGTCGCGCCACAATCGGGCGCGTCGAGGTCCTGGGGTACCACCTCCACCAGGCTGAGCCCGCGGCAGCCCTCTTCGACATTGCCCGCGGCTTGTCGGCCAACGACTCTCGCCACGCCGCCGCGGCGAGTACCGAGATTGGCGGGGCCTATGCGGTCAACGGCGACTACGCCGAAGCCGAGGTCGAGTTTCGCTCAGCACTTCGGCTGACCCGTGAGTCGTTTGGACCAGAGCATCCGCGCACGCTGTCGGCGACCACGTCTGTGGTTTCCGTGCTCGGCATCAGCGGCCGATACGCCGAAGCCCTTGAGATGGTCCGCGCCCAGCTCCCGGCCGCCAAGGCGGTGTTTGGCCCAGCCCACCCCAAAGTCGCCACGATCCTCAACAACCTCGCGACCGCCGCAAGCGCTTCGGGGCACCACGATGAGGCGGAGGCCGCAGCACGGGAGAGCGTCGCGATTTTGGAGCGTTTGCTGCCCGCCGGGCATCCGGAGCTGGAGACTACACGCGCCACGCTCGCGATGACGCTGCACACTGCAGACAAATGGGCACAAGCATTGCCCGTGTATCGCCAAACGCTCGCCGCACTGACCGAATCGCTCGGCGCCGAGCATCCGCACGTCATCATCTTGCGCTCCAACATGGCAACCGCGCTCAGCGGGCTCGGTCAGTTTGACGAGGCCGAAACCGAGGCCAGGGGCGCTATCGATCTCTGGCTCAAGGCGCATCCGCTGGACCACCCCTCCAGCCAAGATCTGCACCAGGCACTGGCGACGGTTTTGACCGACGCGGGCAAGCACGAAGAGGCCGTACTCGTGTGGCGCAAGGCATGGGAGATCACGCCAACGGACATGGCCGCCGAGCGGGGGAACACCGCGTTTGAGCTTGCAGACGCACTTTGGGGGCTCAACGACCGTTCTGGGGCCCGACAGTGGGCTGAACGGGCCCGCAAGGAGTACGCCGAGGCTGGCATCGACAGTCGCGAGGACCGCGTCGAGGTCGAGAACTGGCTGACCGAGCACGGCTGAGCGTGCATCGGAGTCCCTCCGTGCGGCCGGCCTAGCCCGGCCCTCCGAGACAGTCCTGCACGGTACGGCACACCGCTGTATTCTCGCAATGCAGCATGAAAACGCGGCCGGACGACATGACGAGGGTCGACGACCGAGCGCGCACTGGCGATGACAAGGTGGACGCTGTCGGCCCCGCGCCCACCGCGATCGGCCGATATACCGTGCTGGAGGAGCTCGGACGGGGCGGCATGGGTGTCGTCTACCGGGCGCACGATCCGAAGCTCGACCGTGCCGTGGCGATCAAGCTCGTTCGCAGCGGCCGGAGCACAACGTCGGATGCACGTGACCGACTCGCCCGTGAGGCGCGGACGCTGGCGCAGCTGTCCCACCCCAACGTGGTCGAGGTCTTCGAAATCGGCATGCACGACGGCCAGTTGTTCATTGCGATGGAGCTTGTTGTTGGCAACGACCTCCGCCACTGGGTCACCGCATCCGATCGCACGGTCGAGCAACGCGTTGCAATGATGGTCCAGGCCGGCCGCGGGCTGGCAGCCGCGCACTCGGCCGGCCTCGTACACCGCGATTTCAAGCCCGACAACGTGCTCGTCGCGACAGACGGGCGCGCGCGTGTGCTCGACTTCGGGCTCGCCCGCGCCCCAGCAAGCGCATCATCGGCGGGTGTTCCCGCAGGCGACCTGCAAGTCGCCGACGACCGCCTGACCCAAACCGGTCTCGCGATGGGCACGCCCGCGTACATGGCTCCAGAGCAGTTTCTGGCCCGCGGCGACGATGCGCGCATGGACCAGTTCGCGTTTTGTGTGACGCTGTTCGAGTTGCTTGCAGGCAAGCGGCCCTACACGGGCGCCACGTTTGAGGCCCTGGCGACCGCGACCGCAACCGAAGCCATCGATGAAGAGCGCGCGGCACAGATCGACGCGCGATTGAGCCGAATTCTGCGACGGGGCCTGCGTGCCAACGTCGACGCGCGCTACCCCGACATGGAGACGCTCCTGGCCGCGCTGACCGCCGCGACGCAGCGCGGCACAGGGCGCCGCTACGTCGCGCTCGGAGCACTCGCGCTGGGTTTGGGCGGAGCCGTAGCAGCGATGTCGACGGGAGACGATGCCGAGACTTGTCCCGACGCTGCGGCCAACGCACAGCGAGTGTGGGGAGGCGCGCGGCGATCGGAGCTCCAAGCTGCTATCGAGGCGACCAGCCTGCAGTACGCACCCGCGGTCTGGGCAGAGGTCGACCGCCGTGCCCAGGCCTACGCCCAGCAGTGGGGCACCGCCCGCACCAACACCTGCCACGCGGCCCGCAGCGACGCGGCAAATGTCGGGGCCACGGTCGACTGCCTGGAGCGGCAGCGGCGTTTTGCTGAACAATCACTGGATATGCTCGCCGCAGTCCAAGGGCCGTCGATCCACAACGCGCCGCGCATCGTGAGTGGCTTTCCTACCGCCGACCAGTGCGACGACGGGACGACGACGCCAGCCCCCATCGGGGAGGCGGTGCACAACGACCTTCAGCAAGCGCTGACGCGCGCCCGTACGAGCCTCGGGCTCGGGTTGTACGCGGCCGGGCTCGACACCACCGATGCGCTGCTCGGTCGTCTACCGACCGATACATCGCCTGGTTTTGTCGCGAGCGTGCACCTGGTCCGCGGCCGGTTGTTGCTGGGGGCGGGCAAAATGCTGCAGGCCGCCGATGCGTTCGAGCGGGCCTACTTCGCGGCTTCGGATGCCGCTCAGTTCGACCTGGCATTGCGTGGAGCGACGCGAATCGCCGAGACGAGCGCGGTTGGGTATGAACGCCGCTGGACGTGGGCACGGCATGCCGCCGCCGCGCTCGCACGCCACGGTACCGATGCCGAGCTCAGCGCTCGGTATGACGCATCGATGTGCGCGCTTGAGCGCGACTCGGGCGCCGTCGACGATGCCATCCGACTCTGCGAGGCTGCGCTGCAACACCACGAGGGGACCAACCCCGAGGCCGAGATCGATGCGTTGCGCAAGTTGGCGAGCGTCGCCGTCGCCGATGATGATCCGGCGCGTGCCTACGCGCTGCGCCAGCGCGCCGTCACGCTCGCGGAGACCACGTGGGGGCAAGGGCATCCCGTCGTCGCCGATGCCTTCGGCGACCTGGGCACCGCGGCACTGGGCGTCGGGCAGCCGGACGAAGCCGAAGCCCTGGGGCGGCGGTCGCTGAGCATCCGGCAGCAAACGCTCGGCCCCGATCACCCCGATGTCGCGCTCTCCTTGGACCTCCTGGCCTCCGTCGCGCACGCCCAAGGTGATTTTCAGCGGGCGCGGAAGCTGGCCGAACAGGGCCTGGCGCTACGGACCGCGGCCTTTGGCGGCACCCACCCATTGATCGCCCGGTCGCTGTACGCACGCGCGCTTGCCGAAGAAAAGCTGAAGCGCTTCGACGATGCGCTCAAGACGATGGACCGCGTGGCCGCGATCGACGAAGCGCTGCACCCGCTCAACATCGACCGCATCCCGACGCTCCGCGAACAAGCGCGCATGGCGTTCGAGTTTGGTGACGGACCGCTCCGCGGGCGCACGCATCTCGAGCGTGCGTGGGAGATCGTCAAGGAGTCCAAGATTCCGCGCGACCACCCGCTGGTCCGCGATCTCAACCATGGCTACGGGGAAACACTTCTCGAGCTCGGCGAAGCCGAAGCCGCCCTCCCCTACCTCGAAGCGTTCGTCCGCGACCCCCGGCCGGTGAGAAACCTGCCGCACGTCAAGTTCGTGCTGGCGCGATGCCTCGCCGCCAACGGTCGAGAGCCCGAACGCGCGCGGCAAATTGTCCAAGAGGCGCTGGCCCAGTGGCGCGACTCGACGGTCGCGTTCGAGGTCTCGCAGGTCGAGGCGATGCGGGCGTGGCTCGCAGAGCCGGGCTGAGCGGCTTCGCGCCTTCCCGGTTTCGAGGCGCACCAGGGGCGCGCCTCCCGGACGCTCTAGTTCAGCGGCCGCACCCGGACTTTGCCTGTGACGACCTGTGCGGCGATGGAGGCCTCCGCACTCGACGACCTGGACACATCGATGTCGATATCCCCCGTGGTGACCCGCGCCTCGACCTGGTACGGCCGATCGGGAACCGCGAGCTTGATCTCGCCCGTGGTGACATCCGCAAAGACACTCATGGCGCCGCTGGCGAACTCCAGATCGATGGATCCGGACACAACCTCCGCCTGCACCGTCTCACTACGCAGGCCCCGACCTTCGAGCTCTCCCGCGGTCAACTCCGCCCAGATGGGTCCTGACATGTCTCGCAGCTCGAGTTCTCCAGCGGCCATGTCGATATCGATCTCGGCGTCGGCGGGGACGGCGATGGACAGGTTCGTGCGGCAGCGTCGCACTGAGTTGCACTCACCACGAACGAACAGTGTCCCGTCCTCCGCCCACACCGAAAGGTCGGGCGCGGCACGGCCCGCCCACTCTGTTTCGGCGTCCACCGACGCACCGTCGCCCTCTGCGGGGCGAAAGTCGACCGAGCCTGCGTCGAGCTGCACGTCGACGCGCTCGATGGTCTGGTTGAAGCGAAAGGACTGATTGTCGTCGGCGACCTGGCAGGCGGGCACGAGGAGGCCGAATAGGGCGACGGAGGCAACCGTGGTTCGGAGGGGGCGGGCAGCGGAAAGCGTCATGTCGGCTCCAACACCCCGCCCGCGAGAAAGTGTCACCCAGTGCCTCGTTACTTGGCGGCGCTTCGGGCTCGGGCGCCGAGACCCTACCGGTCCGGCACGTCGACACCGTACAGGCTGGCTATCAGCCGGGCCATAGCGACCTGTTTGTCGCGCGGCGTGGGGCGCATGATGCCCTCGTCTTGCAGCAGACCGATGAGCTGCGTTGGCGACTGTCCGTCGTGACCGACGATCTGTACGTGACCAGCCCCGATTTCGCGCGCGCGAAAGCCGGGGCCGCCAGCCTTGGGGTTGGTTTGCTCCGCGAGACTGAAGACGAAGTCGTCCTTGACGCACCGACCCGCGGCGTCGCGGTGGCGACACGTCGTGCGCTCGTCGGTCCGAATCTGCAGATACGACGACACAATCGGCGACAGCGTGCCGGGCTCCCGCACAAGCCGGGCACCGCGATGGATCTCCACCCAGTTCTTGCCCGCGACGCCGCGGCAGATCATGGGGGTGATGCCCAACGAGACCCCATACAGCCACCGCGCCGCACAGTGGCGAGCCGCGTGGATCCCAGCAAAGGGAGAGGCGATGGTCACGAGCCGATAGTCGGTTTGGAGCTCGGGCTCCTCGGGCATCGCGGTGAGTCCCCGACGGGCGACCAGGCCGCCCTGGCTGTGGCCCAAAACTGTGATCGGTTGGCCAGGAAGCCGCTGCTCAAGCCTGGCCAGAGCCCTGCGTAGGCTCCGAGCGGCAACGTCGATCGTATCGCGCGACTCGTAGGTAAAGCAGATGGCCTGCTGTCCGTGGGCGTCGAACACGTCAGACAACTTGTCGAAGCGGCCGGCCGAGTCATTGCAGCCGTGGACAAGCAGTGTGAGCGGGGCGTCGGGGTTGAGGTGCCCAGGAGCGGTACCCGTTGCGGTACAGGGCGTGATGCCAGCGATCTCCTCGAGCGGAGACTCCCCAACGCGAAGTGCCGCTGTTCGAATCTTGCTCCCGCCGCAGCCGAAGAGCGCACAAAGTGCGAGCACTGTGGCGGCGTACCGCATCGGTTTCGTTATACGCCAACGTCGCCTGCCTGGCTGACACGAGCCAATCCCCTGCGGGCCGAGCGGACGGTTCAGCCAACCAGTCTCTCGGCGAGAAGCGCTTCGAGGAAAGTCCAGACGACGGCGACGCGAGGGGTATGGCGGCGGGATTGATGCGCCGTGAGCCACAGCGGGAAGCTCGGAAGCGGCTCGGCGATGCCCTGAAGCTGCTCCAGCGTCGGGTAGGCGCCAACCAGCGCGCTCGGCAGCAGCGCGAGGCCGAGGCCAACTTCGCACAGACGCGCGATACCGTGCAGATCATCGCAACGGCTGACGATCTGCGCGGCGGGGACGTGCGTCTCCAGCCAGGCGGCCTCGGGGAGTGCGCTCAGCTCGGCCGGCCACCCGACCCAGGCGTGCGAGTCGAGGGCGACGTCGCGGTTTTGCGCAAGGTACTGCGCACTACCGAACACGGCGTAGCGAGCCATGCCGATGCGCTTGGCCACAAGTGATCCGTCGCGCGGCCGCGGGATCCGCAACGCGATGTCGGCATCGTTCCGAGACAGGTCGGCCACCTGCGGGCGCAGGTGCATCTCCACCACGAGCTTTGGGTGGAGGGCCCGCAGCTCGCCCAACGCGGGTCCGATCACGTCGGCCCCCAACGCTGGCAGGGTGGCCACGCGAACAACCCCCGCCAGCTCGGCGGAGAGGTGCTGCGTCTCCGCATCGAGCGCATGGGCGGCCCGCTCGACCTGCCGCGCGTGCTCGACGATGCGTCCCGCCGCCGCGGTGGGGCGCAGCCCTTCGAGGTTGCGGTCGAACAGCTGCACGCCAAGGTCCTGCTCGAGCGCGCTGATCCGGCGGCTCACCGTCGAGACACTGATGCTGAGCACCCGCGCGGCCTCCTTGAGCGACCCACCACGGTGGACGGCAAGGAAAACCTGGACGCTGTTCCAATCGTACATCTCGGCGGAGCTCGCGTCGGTAGCATGGACCATCATCGGGGCACGAGTCGATAGACCGCGTTGTCGATGTCGCCCGTGATGTACACACTTCCGTCTGAGCCGACGGTGACTCCGTTGAAGGCACCGTACGGCGCGGCCCCTGCGGGTCCCTCACGACCAAGCTGGAGCTCTTCGGCGAGAACCTCGGTCGAGCCGTCGGTGGGGTCGACGGCCCGGAGCTGACCGGCGGAGGGCGCCACGGCCTCGACGACCAGGATGCGACCGTCGGGCGCCAGCGCGAGTCCCTCGGGATGCACGAGGTCCGCGGTGAGGACCCGCGGCTCGGTGAGTGCGCCGCCATGGTCGGCGATGAGCATCAGCGTCCCGAGGGCCCAATCGCTCGCCCAGAGGCGCTCGCCGTCGCTGACGAGGCCGGTGGGAACCTGCAGCCCCGTCGCCAGCGTCCGCCGTCCCTCCGCGTCAGCCCAGTCCAGCCACGTGATCTCGCCCGTGCCGAGCTCAGCGACAGCGACACCGCCGTTGTAGGCGATGGCGTTGGTCGGCACCGCGACGTCGTAGCGCTCCATCCGGAGTTCTTGGGTCCGTGGGTCCCAGAGCTTCACCGCGTTTTCGAGGTAGGACGTGAACACGAGCCCGCCCGGGGCCGAGGCAACGGTCGTCGACCCTGACAGCCCTGGTCGGCCGATGACGCTGTGGTAGGCCCCTCGAGCGTCTCCGGTCTGAGGATCGAACAACCGCACGACGTCCCAATCGGCGACCACAAGCATGGGTCCGCCATCACCGTCGATCACCACGACGCCGCCCGGCTGCGTCATCCCGCCGTCGGCGTTAATCGCCCGTATCGGCCCGTCGATGCCGACCTCAAAGACCTGCCCTTCGGTGATCGACGTGGCGTAGATGCTTCCATCGGCGTCGAAGGCGTGGCTGTCGAAGCCAAACAAGTTCGTTGCCAACAGCGTGCGCTCGCCCGTGCTCAGCTCGACTCGGGTGATCGTTCCCGCTCCCGTATCGAGCACCGTCATCGCGCCTTCGGGGTCAAACTTCACGCCGTTGGGCACGGAGAACCCATCGGCTACGACTTGGACAGCCCCGGTGTCGACGTCCACACGCACAACCTCGGGGGTCACAAAGCGCGGGCCATACAGGGCTCCGTCGGCCCCGATATCAAAGCCGTTGAGGCCACAGCCTCCGCCGAACGACTCCACGATAGTCCGCGGCGCCGCCTCACAACTCGGGTCAATCTCGTACAAACCATCGCCCAAAAAGCACCGGGCGACGAACACCCGCCCGTCGTCCGAGACGGTCACCGGGTTCACGCCAGGCCCAACCTCCCCGACGATCGCGCCACTTCCATCGGCGGAAACCCGGGTGATCGTCCCGGTCAGGAAGTTCGTTGCATACAAGGCGCCGTCGGGTCCAAAGGCGATGTCATCGGGGCCCTGCAACGATGCCTCTGCGCCGATCCGCTTCAAAATGCCACCGTCGGGGTCCAGCACAACAACCTCCGCGCCTGCGACCGAGGCCACCGCGAGGTCCCCACTGGGCGTCAGCGCCACGCCGTGTGCCCCGTAGATGGACGCACCGCGGACCAGCGGCTCAGGGGCGCCCACCGACCACTGGGCGTCGGATGCGGAGTCGACCGCACACCCAACCAACAAAGCGGCTGCGGCCGCCATACGAACAGAGTTTTGGTGCAACTGCATTGCGAGGCTCAGCGTGAGCGAGAGGTGACCTGGCCGGAAGGGACCAAATCTGCAAGGGGCCTTGCGCGGTCTGAGGGAGCCCAACGCGCTATGAACCGATTGACAACCCGCTCGCTCCGCCCTAATCCTTAAATGACCCGTCAGTCAGTTAAAGAAAGCACCAGACCATTGAGACCCCAACGCGGAAAACAGAAAATCTTCGACTCGGCCCTGAATCTGTTCGAGTCTCAGGGCTACTTCGCCACGACGGTGGAGCAGATCACCGAGGCCGCGGGCGTCTCCAAGGGCCTGGTCTACAACTACTTCAGCAGCAAGGAGGCATTGCTGGTCGGGCTCATCCAGGACGCTACCGCCCGCATGACCGCGGTCGCCAAGCCTCTGTCGCGGGACATCCCTGCGAGCGAGGCGCTGGCCGCCTTCGTCGACGAGTATTTTGGGTTTCTCGCCAAGGAGCGCCAGTTTCTGAAGCTCCAGCTGTCGCTGCTCCTCGCCCCCGAGCTGAGCGAAACACTGGCCAAATCGCAACGGGAGCGGTCTGAGTTGCTGTTGAGCACCGCCCGCGGGTGGTTCCAGCGCGCGGGCGTCGCACAGCCCAAGAACAAGGCGAGGGTCTTCCTGGCGATGCTCGACGGCGTGGCGCTCCACTACCTCCACATCTACGAGCCCTACCCGTTGGCTTCCCTCAAGCCGATGGTCATCCAAGCCACCGAGAGCCTGTGCAGCACGACGCCATGAGTCCCCCTATGCAACTCCAGCCCATCGAAACCCTCCAAACGTTGGACGCGCTCAAGCAGCGCTACCTCAGCCAGACAACCGCGGCGCTGGATGGCATGTGGCTCCACGGGTTCGTGCCCGCGGCCTCCCACTACGCATGGTCCGAAGGCGAACAGCAACGCGGCTACTTCTGTGTCAACGACGACGGCTACATGCTGCAGTTTTTCGTCGACCCGCGCTTTCGGAGCAAGGAGGCGGAGCTGTTCAACCACGTTGCGCGGGGCGAGTCCGCTGTCGGCGTCATCAAGGGCGCCATCGTCAGCACCGCAGAGCCACACTCGCTATCGCTGTGCCTCGACCACTTCCGCACGTTCGAGGTCAACGCGGTGATGTATCAGCTCGACGCGTCCGAGGACGAGCGCACCCACAGTGACGCAGCCTCGACCCCCCTTGCGAAGGTGACGTCATCTCAGCTCCCCGACGCGGTCGCCTTCGCGATGGCCGAGATCGGGGCTCCACAGGATTGGGTCACCGGCTACTACGCGAACCTCATCGATCGCGGCGAGCTGTATGGCGTCACCGACCACGGCCGCCTGGTCGCGACCGGTGAAAATCGACGACGGGACGACCTGCTGGCTCCACATGCTGACCTGGGAGTCGTGGTCGCGCAGTCCCAGCGTGGACAGGGTTTCGCCACCAAGATTCTCACCACGTTGGTGGGCATGAACGGTCGCGAGGGCGTCCGTTCGATCTGCTCCACCGAAAGCGACAACCACGCCGCCCAAAAAGCCATCACGCGCGCGGGGTTTGTCGCCCGAAACAGAATCGTTCGCTTCGACGCGTAGGCGTCATCACAACGGTCGGCGGCGGTCACGGGTGCCGTCGCGACGGCACCAAACGAACCCGCCCAGGATGAAACAATGAGCACGCAACGACCATCGATTCGCGTACACCAACGGGCTCTGGCCGCCAATGCAGCATTCAGTGCCACCACCGGCTTCGTCGCCGTCGCGGCGCCACACGCCGTGGGTTCGTGGCTCGGCCACGTCCCTGCCGTCGCTGTCACCGTCGTCGGCGTCAGCCTCTTGAGTTTTGCCGGACTCGTCGCCTACACCGCGGCGCGGCGGTTCAGGGCGCCGCTCCCCGTAGGGCTTATCTCTGTCGCTGATCTGTCCTGGGTCGCGGGCACCGTCGCATTGCTGGTCGGCTGGCCCACCTTGTTCACGGCCGTAGGCGTCGCGACGCTAGGGGCCATTGCGGGCATCGTCGGTACCTTCGCGCTGCTGCAGCTGTACGGAACGATCCTGCAATTCCGCCATGCAGCGCCAGGCTCGGACGGCACCCATCACGTAGGGATCGAGCTCGAGGCCAACGCGCCTGCGGACGCACTTTGGGCGGTGCTCCGCGACCTCGGCTCGATCGCGGACTACAGCAGCGATCTGCGCAGCGCGACCATGCTCCACGGCACCCACGCCGAGGTCGGCGCAGCCCGTCGTTGCGTCAACACAAACGGCCAGGCCTGGAACGAGCGCTGCACGGTCGTCGAGTCCGGTCGCGCATTGACGTTGGTGTTCGACGCCCAGGACCCAGCATTTCCGTTCCCGTTTCGCGCCATGACGGGCGGATGGATCCTCGAGCCGAAGGGGGCGAGCACCACGGTCCGGCTGTGGTGGGACGTCACCCCGGCCCCGGGTCTCAAGGGCGACCTCATCGTGGTGGCCATGGCCGCGATGGCACCCCGTGGCATGCGCCGCCTCGTCGCCAACATGGCCACGAAAGCGCGGCTCGAGTCCGCTCCAGCAGCCGTGCCGACGCTCCAGTCGGCCTAGCGCGGGCCGTCCGCTCCGTGCACCGCGCGGAGCGGGTTATCGTAGGCCTGCCCCCTGAACCCGAGCAGACCCTCACGATGCCGACCAAATCCCCAGTGCAGCGCATGATCTTCCAGCTCGGCACCAACAATTGGCAGCGAGCGGATCGAGACGGAAATTTGGAGTTCGCCCCAGGCTCGGGGGTGCTGCACGAGGCGCACCACCGGACCTACAACGCGATGCCGGGTACGGTTTGCTACTCCATCTATCCATCCGAGGGGCAGCCGCAGCCCACGGCGGACGACATCGAGCAGCACTTTCGCGTCTTTGAGCTGGGGCACCAGATTCCCATCTGTGAGTCTGTCTCGCCCGTGTCCAGCAAGCGATGGCACGGATTCTCCGAGGCGGAGTTTGAGGCCTACCGCGACCGACTCGCGCGCGAGGTCTTCGACTACATGGTGCTGGCCGAACAGGAGCAAGGCACCCACTTCACGATGGTCATTTCGCACCACTGCTTCCTCAACCCGCTGGTCATGCGGGACGTGCTGAAGCGACGCGCCGACGAGCTTGGGCGGGGCGAGACCCCGCACTTCAACTTTTGCCACGGCACGAGCCTGAAGATGTTTGCGCATGAGCTGCGGGGCGACAACCCGGCTGAGTTCCCGATGCGCTTTCACAAGATGATGATCGAAGAGAACGTCTTCGGGGACGGCGGCATCACGGGCGCGTTTGCGATCTCGACCGATCAGAAGGCGAAAGCCAAGGCAATCTTTCCCACGTTCCCCGACGACCGCCTGGTTGTCTCTCCCAACGGCGTCAATCCGCAGATCTTCTACCCCAGGGTCGGCCACGAGCGGAAGAGCATCGACACGCTGCTGGCCGAGCACGTGCCGCACAAGGGCGAGGTCACCAGGTCCTACGCCAAGGCGGTCGTGTTCATCGGCAAGTTCGCCAACTGGAAGCGCCTGGACGCCGTGCTCAGGGCAGCCGCGCGCTACCAAGAAGAGGAAGGCGACGATGTATGCTTCATCGTCCTCGGCTCAGGGCCAGACGACGCGGTCGCGCTGTACCACGGCCTCCACGATTCGCTTGGGCTGCAGCACACCTTCTTCTTGGGACCCAAGCCTCAACCCGTGCTGGCCGAGATCTGCGCCGCGGCCTCCGTCGGTGTGTTCCCGTCGTACGCGGAGCCCTTCGGCATGGTGTTTGTCGAGTGCATGGCCTGCGGCACGCCAGTCATCGGCGCCAACTCGGGCGGCCCGAGAGACTTCGTGACCGACGCGGTCGGGGGCCTCTTCGCCGAACCGGCCGAGCGCTACGATTGGGCTGCGATCACCGACTCCGTCTTCACGTTGGTCAAGGCAGCCATCGACGACGACTGGAAGTCGAGCAAGGGGCCCGCCTGCACAGCGCTTGCACAAGCCGAGTACTCGGTCACCAAGCAGTGCCACCAGCTGCTGGCTGGCGCGGACGCACTGGTCGCGCAATGAGTCACCCTCGCGCTGCGCGCAGGGCTTCCCGGATGGCCGTCCGTACAGACGGGTCCGCGCCTTCCATACCCATCTGGATGATCTCCGCGACGACCGTCGTGGTACCGGTTTCGTACACAACGCCAGTGTCGCCCCTGTACTCGAGCACGTCGTAGACCGCCTGTTCCTCCTCATCGAGGAGCACGTGGATCTCGAGCGACCCCTGGAACGACGTGTCCTCATCTTCGGGGTTGGCACTGAGGCGGATGTCCGTCGACAGCGACTGGCCGTCGTACAGGACCCCCGCCCGCTCAACCTGGGCACGTCGCTGCGGCCCGAGGTCGTCCGCGGACTGCGGCCGCTCGGTGGGTGCCACCGTCAACGGGCGCACAGCTGGCAGCCCCTGCCGCAGCCGCGCCAGTGCCTCGGCAACCACCGGATGGTCCTCGGCGATCGTCTTGAGCCGGGCCTCTGTCTCGCGCACCGTGATTCGACTGGTTTTGGGCGCTGAGGCAGCCTCCTCACGCTTGCTCCACACCAGCTCGGTAAGGCCGGCAGACGGAAACGTCTCCAGCATCTCGAGCCCACAACCCACAACCGCCGACCCGAACGACTGGCGCCGCACGGCACCGAGCAGTGCCGGCTCGCGTCGGGATTCGGCAATCGCGTGTACGCAGTCGGTCATGGCGCGGCGCTCGTCGCCGTGGCCCGACGGCAACAGGGAGTCCCACCTCGGCTCGACCGGGATCTCCGCGCGAACCAAGGGGAGGAAGACTGCCCATCGTAGCTCCATCGGGGTGCTGCCGTGCCGCGTCGTGACCACCCGATCTGCGGCGCTCGCCGCCCACCGCCCGCAGTCACTTGGGACCTCGGCCAATGCGCCCCAGGCCAGTCGCGCGCGCGGCAACCGATACGCCCCCAAGGCGATGTCCACGTACGCCTCGAGCCGGTCCGCAATCGACAAGCCCAAGGACCCAAACCGCTTGTTCATCCTCCGGCCGTAGCGCTCCAGCGCACGCCATAACGGCTCGGTGTACTCCGTGCCCTCGTGCGAGTGGGTCAGCACCCGCTCGAGAACGCCCGGAGGATCGACGCCGAGCCAGCGTCGGACCGCCCAGCCACGAATCGGCACGGCCCACGGCTGCACGGGCAGCTGGCCGTCCGCCTCCGCCAGGACCTCTACCGCGGCGCGCTGCGACTCGCTGAGGTCCGCGATCTCTGGGATGGGCGACTGATGGGATGGGAACTCCACCGCCTCGAGCAATTGCTTGACGGCCAACTGGGACTCGCGGCTCGAAGCGTCCTGCCCGCAGTGGGTGCGGGCCGCTGCCAGCAGCGCATCGAGGCCCCCCATCAGGACACCTGCGCCGACCGGGAGAGGGTTGCGAGCATTGGTTTGACGATGCCCAACCAAGCGTCGTGACGCGCGCTCTGGAGCCCCGCCTCGCCGAGGCGGCCAAGCAACGCCAAGCCGGTATCGGAGGCAGTCGGCACGACGCGGCTGTGCCTCGGACGGACCTGCTCCGCACGCTGGTGCACGCGCTCCAATACTGCTGGCCCGCCACGCTCCACAGCCCAAGCGACGGTGCGCCACGCCAGGGCGGCATGCTTCGACTCGTCTCGCGCTATCTGGGCCAGAGCGTCCCGCAGCTTGGGATCGGAGGCGCCCGCAGCCGCGCGCTCCATGACCAATGCCGCGGTCGTCTCGCCAACGCAGCCCTCGACAAACGTGTCGGCCGCAAAGCGGGCCAAGTCCGGCTCTCGGGGTGGGCACAAAGGCAACCCGCCCGGCTCAACGGGCGACGCACCGCATGCCACTGCGACGGCCAGGCAAGTCTTTGCGTGACGGATCTCGTCGAGCGCAGCCTTGTACGACCGCTCCAGCAAGTCCGCGGGGGCTCCCAAGGCCATCAGCTCGAGCGCGACGCGGCCAAACGAAGCGACCGAGGCGTGCTCCATCGCCGCGTCCGCCAGCCACTCGTTCGCCGCTTGTTCGAGCAGTGCGGGGCTGCCGTGCAGCGCCAACGACTCCTCGAGCCAGGTATCACCGGGATGGAACGCCGCGACGACCGGATTGGAGCTCTCATCGAGTAAGGGGCGCCCACCCATGCACCCGAGGGTGTGGATGTAGCAGCACGTGTCCGCATCGCCCGCGGTGCGCTTGGCCTCGGTGGCGGGCTTGTCGAACGCCGACTTGGTGTCGGTGAGTGTTTCTGGGCAGTCCAGCACGTCGCGCGACGTTTTCGCGGCTTGCAGGCGCGCTTTGTCGACCGCGAGGCACAGCTGCATCGTGTCGCAACTCGGCTCCGGCAGGTCGAACTCGACGGCCGTCGGGGTGGCTGGCGTCGGCGGGGTCAGTGCGGTGTCGTTGGCCGGACCGCCCGTGCCCGTCTTGGGCTCGGGTGGTGGTTTGGGCTGGGAGGGCGGTGGTGTCTGGACCGACGGGGTGGGCTTGGCCGAAGGCTTCGTTTCCGTCGGCGGCTTGGCCTGGGCGGACGCCTTCGTCTCGTCGGATTGCCCCGAGTCGCACGCGACCGAGAGCGAGAGTGCGGGAAGCAGGGTCTGCAGCAGTCGTTCTACATCGCGCCTTCGCATTACGGCCACGATAGCGCCTGCGGACTTGCGCCGCCCGGGTCATTCGCCACCGCGGCCTGTTTTTGTCCAGGCGCCTGTTTGTGCGCAGGCTCGCTACGGCCGACTGCCGTCCACGCGGTAACGGGCCAAGTCGAGGTGAAAGTGGTTTCGGTGCAGCCGGTCGAAGTACGGCGTCAGGACGGTCGAGAACACGTTCTCGTCGTAGAGTCGATTGGCGACGATGCGCAAAAACAGCGCTTTGGGGTCCTTCGTATCGTCTTGCTCCGGGTGAAAATCGTCGAGCACGTCGACCGTCTTTTTGCCCTCCAGACGAAACCGCCGGATGTCGATCGCGTTGGCGAAGCTGTGTTCGCTGATCATGTCGAACCGCGCCATCTTGCGACACGCATACGTGCTCATGAAGTCGATGCGTTCGACATTCACGCCGAAGTGGCGCTGGGCTTCTTCTTGCACGATCTGCTCAAAGTCGGCCAACGCGATTGCCATCGGGCACGACAGCAGCGGCGAGCTGCTGTATCGAATCCCCGCGCGGCCTCCCTTGACCCACACGGCTTGATGCGACCCGCACGTGTACACCCCCTCCCGCTTGTCCTTGAGCTTGATCTTGCCCTTTTTCCAGACGACGCCAGCGTCTGCGAGGCGCGACTCACAATCGGCGAGGGGCTCCGGAGGGCCAAGGACTTGATCGTTGCCGGGATCGAGGTCTGCGTGCCCGAAATCCGCAGGAGGTGCAGGTTTGGGTTTGATCTCGGGGGTTGGCTTGGCCCGACCCGTCGGCTCGGGCCCCGACTTGGGCTGCCCCACCGCCAGGGGAGGCGCGGGGTCCTTCGCTTCGACCTCGGACGGCGTCTTGGCGTCGCGCGCTGGGGGTTTGCTCTGTCCGTCGCAGGACATGACACCGACGAGCGCCAAGGCACACACCACCGCAGGACTTCGTACTCGCACTGCCAGTGAGCTTAGCGCTTTGCGCCGCCCACGACGCCCATACGTTTGTCACCGGCCTCCCAGGCGGGTAGCGTTCACCCATGCTGCGGTACCTCATTGTCGCCTCCTTGGGTCTGACTCTCGCTTGCGACGGGCAAGAAAAACCGGCGCCCAACAAGGTCGGAGCCGACAAAAAGGGGGCCGCGAAGACCCCGCCCAAGTCGGACAAGGCCGACAAGGCCGCCCCAGCGGATAAGGCGAAGAAGGCGGACGACAAAGCTGCCCCGAAGCCGACCGACGCCGCCACCGACAAAGCCGCTCCGAAGGATGCCCCCCCGGCCGCTGGCGATGCCGCCGCCGCCAAGCCGCTGGAGGTCAGCCACGATAAGTCCGGCGGCCTGGCGCGCGCGGCAGCTGTGCTCGAAGCCGAGGGGATCGACAACGAAGATCTGCGAGCGCTCTCCCACCACGCCGAGAAGCTCCCCACCAACGCGGTCGTCTGCAAGCACCTGGCCGACGTGCACAAGGAAGGCGACGTCGACGTTTGCGTCGAAGAGCTCGAGCACGTCATCGCGAGGCTCGGGCCTGAGCTGTACGCCGAGGTATCCACGTGCCTGCTGGCGGCGAGCACCGTGCCCACCCTGGACGCATGCTTCGCCACCGAGAAGGCCACCGAAGCAGAGCTGCACACGACCAAGCACGGCGACGGCATCGACAAGGAGACCTGCGAGAAGTTCTTCGTCAAGTTCGAGCAACTCGCGATGGAGGCCGCGGCTGACGAGAAAGAACACGTCAAAAAGGCGCTCGATACCGTCAAAGAGGACATCGTCGCGGGCTGCATGGAGCAGGGCACCAAGGCAGAAACGGACTGCGTCGAAAAAGCCAAGACGCTGCACGAGATCAAAGAGTGCGCCGCGAGCTGATGCGCGCGGTGTCGTAGCGACGAGCGGGCCGCGCCGGATCCCAGTTCAGCTCGAGAAGGCCGCTCCTCCTCACTCGCGTGACGCCACTCGCTGCTGTCTGCGGGCGACAGGAACGCCCTACCCTGCTCGCGCTGCCCGCTCGAGCTTGTACAGCGTCACGAAGGCGGCGACCTCGATGGCGACGATGATCACGTGCGTGATCAGGTCCCACGTCGGTGAGACCGGCGCGTTGGCGAGGGGAAACAACGGGTCGATGATCGTCTCCTGCCCCTCGCGCAGGATGTTCATCATGAACATTGCCAAGAACAGCTCGACGCGCTGCGACAGCATGATCGCTATCGACACCAAGGCCATGGTGGCGGTCCGCCCCGCAAACTCGTAGACGAGGTTGTAGTCCGCGGTGGATTCGATCGTGATGCCCGAGGCACGAACGGCCTGCAGATCCAAGTAGAACAGGTAGACCTGCGACAGCATGATCAGGACCAGAACGCCCTGCACGATGCTGATCCAACGTGGGACTTTGGGTGTCGAGCGCGTGGTGTCGGTCGTCATCGGTGTGCTCCGTCCGGGCGCAATTCGCCGGCCTCGTTGCCGCCAGGGTGGTCTGCCGTATAGAGTGAGTAAAACGAAAAGGATTCAGCCCTGATGAATGACATTCATCTATCGCAGGTCGACCTGAACCTACTGGTTGTCCTGGACGTCTTGCTGCGCGAGGGCAGCGTGACGCGGGCCGCACAGCAACTGCGTCGCACCCCTTCTGCCATTAGCCACTCCCTCAACCGGCTGCGCGCGCTCTTCGGCGACGAGCTGTTGGTTCGGGACGGCCGGCGGATGCGTCCAACCCATCGTGGCGAGCGACTCGCGGACATCCTCCCGCGCGCGCTCGAGCAGCTGGCACACACCATGGTCGACCCCGAGCCGTTCGACCCGGCATCCGCCACCCGCACATTCCGTCTCGCCGCACCCGATTTCATGGCTCCGCTGGTGCCGCCGCTTCTCCAAGCCGTGGGAGCCGTGGCGCCCGCAGTTCGCATTGAGCTCGCGCCCTTCGCCCCGACCGCCGTTCGAGACGTGGCCGAGGGCCGCTATGACGGGCTCATCGCACCAGACGCCGTCGACAACGAGAGCGTGCGCGGGACTCCGCTGGGGTCGTGGCCCTGGGCGGTCTATGGACGCGCGGGTCATCCAGCGTTCGCCCGCTGGTCTCGGAAGGCTTGGGCCGCCCACCCGCACTTGCAAGTGCGCACGTCCGTCCTCCGCGGCGAGGGCCCCATCGATCAACTCGCGGCCCAGCTGGGGATCCAGCGCGTGGTGGGTGCCGTGGTCCCGCACTTCTCGCTTGCCGCGCCCGTGCTCGCCGAAACCGATCTCCTACTCACGGTTCCGCGCATGGCCATAGGAGGCGCCGCCGCGGCCTACAACCTCGACCACCGAAAGGTGCCGTTTGATCTTCCGCGTATGCAACTGTCCCTGTTCCGAAGTGCCACGACGGGCGACGAACCGGGCGTGCGGTGGTTCTTGGACCGTGTCGTCGCGGCGGCTCGCCAGATGGCCTAGGGACACCCCCTAGCCCACCGCGTCTCCGGCCACCACTGGGCCCATCGTCTCGTGCTGATTGTCGACCCCTACTCGTGGGAGTCCAACGTCAAGTCCATCTCGCGCTCGATCGCCGCGATGAGCACCTGAAGCCGAACGTCGCTGCGCTGCGAGGGCGAGTACACGGCGTGGACCTGCATTGTCGTCAGCGGGGTGTCCTCGAGTCGGATGAGCTCGGCGCGGCGTCGCGCTGGCTCCCCGAGGAATGCGGGCAGCGCCCCCGCCCCCGCCCCGCGGACGATGGCTTCGGCGACAGCGCTGCGGTCGTCGACCAATACAATCGGGCTTTGAAGTCCAGGCTGGCTCCTGCGGAGCAGTTGTTCATCGCCCGGAGCCCCAACAACAGAGAGCTCGGACAAGGGCCGCCCGGCGTGCTCCACCCCCGCGTACAGCCACATGGGCACCGTCGCCAAGCGGCGCGCAATCAAGTCTGAGTCTGGGAGCGCGCCGCCGCGAATCGCAAGATCAAACCCATCCCGCACAAGATCAATCCGACGATTCTGCAGCGCCACCTCGAGCTTCACGCGGGGGAGCTTCCGATGGAACTCGGCGATCACGGCACCGCCGACGAGACGACCCAGTGGTACCGGCACGGACACGCGCACGGTTCCCGTCGGCTGCGTCGACTGAGCCGCCGCCTGCGCCTGACGAAGCGCCGCCAGCACCTCGCGAATGCGAGCGTGGAACGCCTCCCCCTGCTCCGTCAGGGCGACATGCCTGGTCGTCCGCCGGACCAACGTCTGACCGACGCGCGCCTCGAGGACTGCCAGCCACCGACTCGCGGTCGGCTTGGGAACTCCGAGCTCCCGAGCCGTACCGCTGATCGACCCTAAGGCCGCGAGACGGTCGAAGAACACCAGGTCTCGGACCCGGATCTGGTCGAAATCGTTGTCCATCGGCGTTCCGATTATCTCACTAAATGAGACAAAGAGTCCGTTCTATAAGACTTCTGTTTCTTTCGCTGAGACCACATTCTGAGGGCGAACAGAGAGTCACAGCATGGACTTCGCCCAAATCGCCAGACATATCGACCTCTTCGCCTCGGCCACGGTCATCGGGGCGACCGCCTGGTTTTTCTTCGTGCAGTCGCCAGCGCTGCTTCGGCGCGCCGGACGGGAGAGCTTTGTCCCGCTTCAGATGCGCCTCACGGTCGTGTTGTTCAAGACGCTACAAACCCTGTTGCTGATCGCCACCGCCGCTGCGGCCATCCACAGTCCGCTGGCATCATGGGTCGTCGTCACCGCTGGTATCGGACTGCTTGGCGGCCTCATCAACCAGCACTTCATCGTGCCTCGCGCGCTCAAGGCGGGTGGCCGTAGCCGCAAGGACATCAAAGGCAGGGATAGCGACGGCACCACCGCGGGCTTCGCCTCCCACGGCGCGGGCGAGCAGACCAAGTTGTTTCACCGCCTCGTCGTTCTGTTCGTTGTCGTCATGCTCGCGGGTGCCGGTATGCACCTCGTCACCCTCGTCGCCGCGTAGCCACTGCGGCCCAACTACGGAGACCAACCCCATGAGACTCAAGCTCCCCACCGCAGACCAAGCCATCCCAATCCTCCGCGCGTTCAAAGCAGTCACCGCGGTAACGTCTGCGAAGCACGAGCGCCGAGACGCGATGATCGCCGCTGCGCGTACCGTCCTGGACGCTCAGGTCGACCCCGCTGCACTGGAACCGATCACCCCCGCCCAGCTTGCGAGTGCTGTCGGCGATCCCGCGATTCGCCGCCAAGCAGTCCAGGGCATGGTCGTTCTCAGCCTGCTCGACGAAGAGGTCGACGCCGACGAGATGACCCTCGTCGAGGCGTTCGCGATCGCTTTGGACGTGGCCCCCGACGAGCTTCGGAACATGCGGCAGCTCGCTTCCAAGCAGACTCTCGCCCTGCGACTCGATGTGGGCCGCAGAGTGTGGTTCATGGAACGCCTCAAGAAGGCGTGGCAGCAGGGAGGCTTCCGCTGGCTGACGCGGACGCTGGCCACCCTCAAGCTCTCCGATGATGCGCCGTTGGCCAAAAAGTACCACGTCCTCGCCGAATACCCGGAGGGGTCCTTGGGTCGCCTGTACTACGATCGTATGCGCGACGAGGGGTTCCCGTTGCCCGGCGAAAAGGGCAGTCAGGTGGAGCCCGTGTTCATCCACGACCTGACGCACCTGCTGTGCGGGTACGGGACCGACGCGCGGGGTGAAATCCTGACGGCTGCATTCAGCGCGGGAAACCGCTCCGAGGATCCGTTCACCTATATCTTCTTCGTGCTGTGCCAGTTTCACCTCGGCCTACAGTTCTCGCCGTTTGCCGAGGCCGCGACCGGAGCGTTCGATCCGGCCGCGACACTCTGGGCCGCCAAACGCGGCATGGAGGTCAACACCGACCTCAGCGAAGACTGGGACTACTGGGCCGATCTGCGCAGCAGCGTCGACGAAGTCCGTGCGCGCTTGGGCATGACCCTGCCCAGCGAGCCCCCGACTCCCCAAGGAGCGCCCTCGGTGTGAGCGCGTACAAGCCCCTTCGGGCGCGAACCATCGCGTCGGCCCTGGTCGCAACGCTCGCCTACACCGTGGCGCTCGGCGCACTTGGGTCGCTCGGATGCGAGGCCAGCTCCAACGCGGAACCTCCCCCCGCGGGCGCCCAGAACCCGCCACCCCCAAGGGGGGCCACGGACGCCGCTCCCCGCTCGGTGGCTGGCTGTTGGGACGCCACGATCGAGCTGCCCTGGCCAGCGGGCGACACCCCGGGTGAGCTGTGCCTCGAACAAAGCGGCGAACACTGGGCGGGCAAGTTCTTCCTGCGGAGCCAGTGGCGCCCGCTTGCGCACCTCCACGTCAAACCCGACCGCCTCGACTTCGAGGTGGAGACGCCGATGGGCACGGCGAAGTTCGACCTGCGCCAGGAGGGGGATGCTCTCGCTGGCACAGCGGATGGGGCGTTCGGGACACGACCGCTCCGGGCGAAACGAAAGTAGGTCTTGCACCGTCGGGGCGGGCCATCGCGCCGCTACTGCGCGAGCAACTCGGCGAGCGTTCGAACGAGCTCGGACGGGTCGACTCGAGCCGTGTCGACCGTCGTCCCGAGGTCTCCGAGATGTCGCTCCATTTCCGCATGGCATTCCTGCACGGCGGCGCCGAGTGGGCTGCGTCCGGCTCGGCTGCGCTCACGGGTTTGGACCGTCGCCAGCGGAGCCCACAGCGTGAACACCCGCATTGGCACGCCAAGCGGTAGCTCTTCGGCGAAGTAGCGGAGGTGCCCGGGCCGAAGGAAGCAGTAGTCGAACAGGACCCGGGGCGCTCCCATCTGCAGGTACTTGCAAGCGAGCGTCGCGCCCGCCCTGTAGGTCGAACCACCGCCCAGGTGGGCCCGCGCATCCTCGGGCGCGAAGGCACGAAGGTCGTCTCCGTGGATGCAGACCGTACCGGGTTGCAGGTCAGCGAGCGCCCGGCTGGCGGTCGTCTTCCCGACACCGGGTGGCCCGTTGATGATGACGATCACGGCCCGTCGTCTCGAAGCGGGGCGACACAGAACTCAAACTGCAACCGCGCGCCATCGTCGGCCTCCACCCTTTTGACGTCGGGATCGCCGCTGCTGACGGCCTGCACACACGTCGTCCAAAAAGCGGTGGCCTCCGCGACTCCGTGATGCACCTGAAGCTCCCAACGCCCCGGGAAACGTCGCCACATGGAGTTGATCGCCCAGCGCCCCACGCCAGCTCTCCTGTGTTCCGGCCTCACGAAGAACTCGGCCACGTGCCACGCGGCCCCAGTGGACTGGGGGCCTCGGATGAACGCAAAGCCTGCGACCTGCGCTCCGACCATCATCAAGAACGCGTGGCGACCCGGCCCGCCGAAGTATGCGTCGAGGTAGCGATACTCCGACGCGCTCTCGGCACCGACCGCGCGCTCCCTGTGGCTCGAGACCTCGCCAAGATACTCGTCGAGGAGGTCCACGAGAATCGGTCGGTCGTCTGCTGTGACCTCCGATAGTGCCCGGCCGCCGCCGTCGTCCAAGACCGCCTCGCGCTCATACTGGACGAACTCACGGCCGTCTCTTTCGCGTTGGAAGCGGTGTGATGCTTGGAACCCCAGGTGTGTCACCAAGGCGGTGGCCCGCCCGTTCACGGCGGCCACCGTCGCGCGGATCCGACTGGGCGACATCCGACGCGACGCTTCGGCGATCACGACGCCGAGGGCACGCGCACCAAGGCCGCGACCGACCCAATCCGGCCGCAGTCCCATGCCTAAATCCAGGACACCCGGGTTCGATTCATAGGTGCCCCCAGGGACCCGAGCTTGCTCGCCCAACGTCGCGTACCCCATCAGCGCCCCCTCTCCGTCAACCAAAGCGAAGTGCTCGGGCTCGCGCAGTGCAAACGCATCCTGGCCCGGGTCATAGATGGTAAGCGCGCCCGCGTAGTGCCACCCGGCGATGGCCTGGCGGTCCTCGTCGCTGAGTGGTCTTGCCACGATGACTCGGCGTGGGGGCGTCACCACCAAAGTCTACCCTTCCCAAGCCGCACGCCGCACGTCCGGTCCAGTCGCCGCCCGAGTGCATCACCCTGGTGGCACGACGTTGATAATGACGTTCCCGACCTTGTGGCCTCGCTCGACGTAGCGATGCGCCTCCACGATCTCCTCCAGCGCGTCGGCTCGGTCGACAACCGTCCTGAGCGTGCCGTCGTCAACGAGCCCCTTCAGATACAGGAGGTCTTCGGCCTCCCCCAAGGAGCGAACAAGCTCTAGGTTCGTTCCACTGCACACTGCGGTCACCTCCGCGCCGAAGTGCTTGGCGAGCTGTACCGCGAAGGTGCCGAGGCTCCCCGACGCGCCATACACAAGCACCCTGTGCCCAGCGCGGATGTTGGCAAGTCGGAGGAGCAAAAGCGCTGTGATGCCACCACCCGCGATCGGCGGCCTCACCAAACGTCATCTGCTCTGGCTCGGGCGCGAGGTAGCCATGCTTGGACCCGCCTCCCGCTGCGGGAACGCAGCGGGACTCCGCGTAAGCCCCAAAGCCGAACCCCGCGAAGCCGAACACCAAGTCCCCCACGTCGAATCCGGTCGCGGGCGCCTCCCCGCCTTGTCTACCCGTTTTCGCGCCAGCACGCAGAACCTGCGGTTTCTGCTGCGCGTCGATGTCCTACGCTCAATTGCAGATGGAAGGCGAGACGGCACGACTGACGGAGCGTCCCTGGAACCTGGTGCGTCGGACACTGGGTGGCCGCGAGGCGAGGCGGACCAAGCTTCGCAGGCTCGGTGAGGCGGTCGCGGGTTGCTGACTCAAACGTTGCGCGAGATGGAGGCGCGGAGCGTGGTTGTCCGCACGGTCTTTCCCGAGGTCCCGCCCCGGGTCGAGTACAAGCTCACCGAGACGGGCCAAGTGCTCGCCCGCTTGCTCGGCGACATTTGCGGTTGGGCTGACACACACGCCGAAGCGATGCAGCGCATGGCGCTGGCAACGAGCATGCCGTCCAAAGGTTGAGCGGTGACCGCGTCCGCGACCCGGGCCGTCCGGGTGCATGCATCGGACTCATCGTGGTATTGGCTCCCATGATGATCCGGACGGTCGATACCCGGAGTGCGGGGACACAATGCCCGGCGTCCTCCGCCAGCCGACACGACCTCCAACGGCAGCCCGCTTCGCAGATGGAGAACCCGCCCGCCGACCGGCAAGTGCGAAAGAAGCGGCACACTGGCCACCACACCGTGTTTGCGCTCCTCGTCTCCGCCTGCGCGACCCCGAGCCCCGCCTCCGAGCCCGGAGCCGCGGTCGCTCCGACCGCGATAGCGCCAACGACGGCAACGCCCTCTTCCGACCCGACGCCCGAGCCGCCACCAAAGATCGTGTCCATCGACATGGGCCACCACCACGCGTGCGCCCTGTGGTCCTCCGGTTCGGTGAGCTGCTGGGGAGGCTCGATTCGGCGGCAGCTCGGACGCGAGGACACGCGCTTGCGCGCCGCGCCAGGCCTCGTGGACGGCCTCGACGACGCGGTCGAGATCGGTCTGTCCAACCACCTCAGCTGCGCTCGCCGAGCCGACGGATCCGTGGAGTGTTGGGGGAGCGACCACGTGGGCGGGTTGGGCGATGGCGACGGCAAGCAGGAGCACTCGTGCTCGGCCCACGGCTGTCGCGCCGCTCCGGGTCCGGTCAAGGGGCTCGAGCGCGCCAGTCGCTTGCAGCTCGGCGACATGCTGCACTGTGCGGTCACCCCCGACGAGCAGCGTCGCTGCTGGGGTTTCGATCCATTGGGATTGTTCGGCGCCCAGCAAGGGGACACCCTGCACGTCGCCACCCCGCTGCCCGATGCGATGCCTCGCACCCGGGCGTGGGCCGCCAGCGGGTCCAACGCGTGTGGCGTACGGCCCGACGGGAGCGCCTGGTGCATCGGCGACGATGCTTACGGCGGCCTCGGCGACGGGGCGCGTACACACACCTCGTGCCCGAATCGCAAGCAGTGCAGCGCCTCGCCGGTCACCGTCGAGGGGCTGACCGACGTCGCCGACGTGACGTTCGGTGACGAGTTTGCGTGTGCGCTGAAGGCGGACGGCCGGGTCGCGTGCTGGGGAACGGCCGACGCAGGTCAGCTCGGCGACGGGCGCGAGGCCCATGACCGCTGTCGGGTCGGCGACGCCATGTTCGACTGCAGCCCTTCGCCAGTCATGGTGAAGGGACTCGACGACGTGGCCGAGGTCGCCTGCGGCACCTGGCACTGCTGCGCCCGCACAAACACGGGGGCGGTGTCGTGCTGGGGTCAGCACGGCGCCGGGCAGCTCGGCGTCGATACGGCCGCGGACCGCTGCACCTCAGTGTCGGGAGACGTCACCGCGTGCAGCCGCGTGCCCGTCGCGGTCGACAGACTTCCCAAGACGGTCGATCTGGCCACGAGCAGCTATGCGACCTGCGCCCTAAGCGAGGACGGCGAGGTCTGGTGCTGGGGCTCCGACTCCGCGGGGGAGCTCGGCGACCTCAGCGAGGCGCGCTGCCGCGAGTCGGACTCCCCACTGAGCGCCTGCAGTAGCGAGCCGCTGCGCGTCGACCTGGATCCTGCCGCCCCGACCGCGGACGCAGGAGAGTGATTCGCACACGGGCTCATCGCCCTGCGCCCAGCCATCAGGCCTTCCCGCTCGCCGCAGTGACGCTCAGCTTGCTTGACCCTTGGTCACCGCGTCCGCAAACGCGAGATCCGAGTACGCACTCGACGAGAGTCGCGTTCGCTGCAGTAGCTGTCGCACGAGCGTGGTGAACAGCCAGCCCTTGTAGGCGACGGCTGTCCAGCCCGCCTCGCGGACCAAGCCGCGATAGACGTCGTGGCCGAGGAGGACCGACGCGAGGTCGGCCGCTCGGTCGGCATCCAGGCCGTCACGCAGTGCGCCGAGTTCGGTGAGTCGAGCGACGATCTGGCGCACTCCCGCGCGTCGGCCGACCGTGATGCCCTCCCAGTACAACCCCACCTCTGGATCCGAGGCGGCAGCAGCGTGGAGCGCGGGCCACAGTGGTGCGACGCGCTCGATGATGTCGGTGCCGTGCTCGATCGCCAGCGCCAGGACGCGCTGCGCCGAGTCGGAAGACAGCATCTCGCGCATCCACGGACGTTGGGGCACAGGCAGCGGGTTCTCCTCGCCTGCCGCCGTCGTCTCCACGACCTCGCGCAGCAGCTGCCCCTTGGTCCGGAACGTGTAGTACAGCGTCTGCACGGCGACGTCCGCCTCGCGCGCGATCTGGCCCATCGTCGTCGCCGCGTACCCGACGTCCACAAACAACTCACGCGCCGCGGCGAGCATCCGGCTCCGCGTCTGCCTCGCCTTGTCGGCCCTCGTGGGCCCTTTTCGCTCCTTGCTCCGCGCCATCGACCCGCGTTGACCAGAGCATACACTAGTGGTAACCCTAGTGACTTCACTAGTGCGATCACTAGCGGACTCAGCCGACCCGAGCGGTTCCCGCTGTCCGCGATCCACTGCACGCGCCCGAGCCCACACCGAGCCGCGCTCGAGACCAGAGCCCCCACGATGAGCCAACCGTCCTCCCTCCGCCGTAACGCCAGCCGGACCCTCGTCCTGGCCGGTGTCCTGTCCGTCCCCATCGGCCTGCTCAACCTGGCGTTCCCGCCGGCCGTCGAGCCCACCGTGTGGGGCCACCCGTTCGACGCGGGCACGCTCCTGTTCGTGTCCATCGTGCTGGTGGTCGCTCACCTGCTCAAGGCACACGGCTTCGTAGGACTGTCGCGTCTCGAGGGCGGCGGAGCGGTTGTCCGATGGTCGATGCTGACCGCCGCGCTGGGGTTCGTCGTCGTCGGGGTCTGCGAGGTGATATCCGCGTCGCTCGCGGGCGTTCCGATCGACTCACCCGCGGCGGTCAGTCTCGACAACGGCTACGGAGTCGGCTCGATGCTACTGGCGTGGGGCTCCATGGTCGGCGGGACGGTGATCGCTCGCAAGAATCTACTCGTGGGGCCTGGCCGATGGTCGGTACTGCTGTCGGGAGCGTTCATGCTCTTCGTGGTGACGCCCGCCTTGTTCACCCGAGGGCCGTTGGCGTACCTGGCGTTGACCGTGTGGAGCGTGTTCTACATCTGGATCGGGCGCACCTTGGCGCAGACCGAGAAGCGCTAGCCCGTCAAGCCCGTCTCAGCGCTCGCCGGCCTCAACGCGATGCGCCAGCGCGGGCAGGATACCGAAGTCGTCGATGAGGCAGCGACGTGCGCCGTCGTGGTCGATGGCGGAACGTTCCACCGTGCCGTCGACATGCAGAACCGTCCGCTCGCCCTCCCCGAGGCTGACCACGGTAGGCCCTCGGCCGCGACGCGCGACCAAACGATCATTGAACGCACCCTCGACGCGCGAGCCCTCGTGGAACTCCGCGATCGTCTCGGGAGTGACATCGAGCGATTCGAGGACGCAACGGCCGATCGGCTGTCGTCCGCGATTGAACCGCAGGATCCACTGGCCGTCGTCTTCCTCGACGCGGCAGCCCCCTAGCGGAAACCCTGGCGGCACCGCGCCGACGGCCAACGGTAGCGGAACGCCCGTCAGGATCGACGGGTCGACCAGCCAGTCCGTGCCCGCAAGGCGAACGACCACGGTGCCGTGGTTGGGGACGCGGCTCGTGGACGAGGGGATCATCGTGCCCGTGGCCAAGCGAGCGACAAACCCGAACGCATCGAGCCACGCCCGAAGCGCGAGGCTGCCCGCCCAGCAAGTGCCGCCAGTGCCCCCGTCCAGCCAGTCCTCAAAGAACGCCTGGGGGGTGGCGCCGGGCAGCGGTCCCGTCCCGCCCTCCGAGCGATACAGCCGGTCCCGCACGTTGTCGAACGGCACCCGCTGGCACCACGCGGCGTAGAGCCGGGCCAGACCGGCGACATCGACGGGCGGAACGCCTTCCAGGCCGAGACGCAGAGTCACCCGATCGCGCAGGCTGCTGTCACACGTGAACACGAGCGCGGGCGAGCGTACACCGAGCCGCGGCAGCGGAGACCTGGCACCCGACGCACGCGACCGCGTTGTCCGCACCTGAGGCGCCCGCGCATGGCCCGTGGGGCACAACTTTGTTTGAACCGCTGCCCCGCCCGCGTCACTATCGGGGTGCGATGGCTCGGGAAGACTCCGCCGACATCGCGGAATCGAGCTCAAAATGACCTTCTGTACCGCTTGTGGCGAACAATTCGATGCCAACGACCGATTCTGCAGCAAGTGCGGCGCGGCCAAGGATGGCCCCGACGAGGCGCCCCGGGCAGTCGAAACCGAGACCCGACCCCAGGGCCTGTCGCAGCTCAAGAAGCGAAAGATCTTCCTTCGGTCGCTGCTCGCGCTTCCCATTTGGGCCGTCATCATCTGGGCCGTGTTCAATTTCAATGGGTGCTCAAGCACCGAGGGGAGCGTGAGCGCCCAGGGCGAGCCCCTCGGCGCGATGAACTTCGTCCCGCAGCAGTGTCGCTCGGGCGAGCACGAGTCTTTTTATGGCGTCTTCCTGCTCGGTGAGGACGAGACGTCCGGAGCCATCAAGGCGGTCGTTGACGCGCGCGACGGAGACTTCCTCGACGTCGAACTGCCCGGCAGCTGCAAGGGGCCCGACAACGATGACTGCACCACCGTCCGCGTCGGTCCTTCGCAGTGCACGACCTTCGACCTGCAGGTCACAAAGACCGATACCTGGGTCAACGAGATTCGTCTGCTCGACGGCAGCCTGAAGCTCGATTGCACCTTCGAGCAAGGTGGCACCCTGGTCGCGGACGTGCGCTTCGAGAGCTGCGACTAGAGCCGGTCCCAAGCGGCGTCGCGAGGCGCCGGTCGCGGCCCAGCGACCGCTTTGCAGCCCCCCTATACTGCCGCGGTGTCCGAGGAGTCTGGCTCAGCAACGACAGCCCGAACCGAGCGGCGGACGTTCTCGCACCCCGACTTTCGTCAGCTTCTCTCTCGCGCATCGGCCCGGGTGCTGGAGGCAGCACGCGATGAGTCCGGCCGCGGCACCATCCCGGATGCGGTGCAGTACTTCGTCCCCGGTACCTTCGGCGCCTGGGAGCAAGATGGGCGGGTGCACATCCCCCGGTCGCAGGTCCGCGATGCTGCGTCTGTCGTCCCCCTGCTCCTGCGCGACGACGGATGGTTCCAAGCGTGGATCAACCTCAGCCCGGTTGGCGTTCTCGGAGACTCGACGGTTCTGCAGATCGATGTGCCAGGTCGCTGGACGGACCGGGTCATTGTCGGAGAGCTGGCCTTCCCGCATGAACCGTTTCACCTCCTTGGCCCTTCCATTCCACCAGGACTGGATCATGGCGACCCGGTTCCGCGGGGGCTGCCGGAGGTCGCGGTGCAGGATCGCAGTCCGAGCCTGTCGCCCAGCGATGTAGAGGCGTTCACCGCCCTACCGACCGATGAGCGACCTGCCCGCCTCCGAGCGTTCGCCTCGCGCCTCGCCGCCGGCGGGTCGGACGACCCCGTCGCAGCCCAAATGATCGCGCTCGCCGACGCCGAAGAGGCACCGGAGATGATGGACTCCTGGCTTGTCTACATGGGAATGTCGAAGGCGGACGGTTTCCTGGACACGTTGCGACAATGGTTGGAAGCAGCCGACCCCGATGTGCGCAGCAAAGTCCTCTTCACCATCGTCACCATCGACTCGCCGAGGGTCAACGCGATCCTCCTTCGCGTCATCGAGAGCGAAGAAGACCCACGCCTTCGACGGTATGCGGTTCGCAGTCTCGTTCGGCGCGGCTCGCTAGGCGAGTGGGAGCCATCCGACCTCTCTGCTCTCACGCGCGACGACGACTGGAGGCCACCGACGAAGCGAGAGTACCTGCGGCTGCTCGGGCGCTGAGGCGCGGTGCTCTTCGGCTGAGTTACGATACGGCAGCCAAGTATCCACTCGATGCGCGCGACACAGTGGAGGCGGTCGTCAATCTTCCGCGGCCCGACACTGGGGCTCCATTGCCAATCGTCGTTGCGGACGACCACGGTCTCCGACTCGCCGACCGCATGTCCGAACGTGATCGCGGAGGTCCAGTTTCGTCTGCCGAATCGAAGCGAGCGCGTCTTCAACCGGCACGCTGAGGGCACGAACTCCCGCGCCGTTCAGGAACGCTTGAGCTTGCCCGCGTAGAGCTTCTTGCGTGCGTCGAAGTACTCACCCGCGTGGGTCAAGAACGCCCGGACGCGCGCCGTTCGGCTGAGATCGGCATGCGTGAGGAGCCAGATGTCGTACCCAAAATCCGGCTGCACCCCGCGCAGACGGACCAAGCCCGCGTCCGGATCGGCGAACGCACACGGCATGAACCCGATGCCTGCGCCCGCCCGAATCGCGGCGTACATCGACAGGGTGTGGGTGTAGCGGCAGACGATTCTAGCCTTGGGCACGTGGGCCGCCATCCAAGCATCCGTCACCTTGGCCCGGCTGTCCGCCGTGAAGGCCAGCCACGGGTAGCTCCCCAGGCTCGCCCGCGGGCCCACGGACCGAGCCAGCTCGGTTGACGCGTACAGGGCGTACTCGACCCGGGCGAGCTTGCGGCCGAACAGGGTCTCGTCCGGCTTGAGCGTCCAGCGAATGGCGACCTCCGCCTCGCGCCGCGCCAGTGAGCGTGGACTGAAGGTCGTGTCGAGCTCCAGCTCGACGGCCGGGAAACGCTCGGCAAAACTGGTGAACAGGTCGGCGTGGTGGTGCGTCAGGCTGTCTGTCGTGGTCACGCTGAGGTGACCAGCCAGCTCCCGATCGCGGCCGAGGACATCGCGCTCGAGATCGTTGGCCACCGTCTCCATCAGCTCCACCGAGCGTGCTGCTTGGGCGCCCGCCTCCGTGAGCTCGATGCCCTCGGGTCGGCGCACCACAAGCTGCACGCCGAGCGAAGCCTCGAGCGATGCAAGCCGTCGCGACACCGTCGTCTGGTTCAACCCGAGCCGCTCCGCGGTTTCGGTCATGGTGTTCGAGCGCGAGACCTCGAGGAGTAGAGCGAGGTGTTCCCAGTTCACACCTGCAAAATAGCAGATCCGCTATGCCGTGCGCAGCATTGCCCTGCGCCAGAGCAGAAACCCAAGATCCGTAGACCATGACGATTTCCATCATTGCGGGAGGCACTTCGGGCATCGGGCTCTCCATCGCCGAAGCCCTGCTGCAGCAGGAGGCCAACGAGGTGTTCCTCATCGGCCGAAACGCGCACAAGGGCGGAGCCGTGGAGGCGTCGCTCAACACGAGCCACCCGGGTCGGGCGCATTTCGTCGAGCTCGATCTCAGCGACATCGGGGCCGTGGCGGCATTCGCCGCCGAGTTCGTCAGCACCCACGACGAGCTCGACCTGTTCGCGCACACCGCTGGGGTGATGGAGCCGGAGCGTCGTCTGACGCCCGAGGGGTTCGAGAAGACGTTTGCGGTGGGCTATCTCAGCGCCTTCGTGCTCGCGCGAGACTTGGCGCCGCTGCTCGACAAGGCCCGCCATGGTCGGATCGCGAACGTGGCCGGCGTTGAGCGGTTCATTATCAACGCAAAGCTCGACTTCGACGACCTCACCTTTTCGCAGGGCTACGGCAGCTTCAAGGCCGCGATCACCACCGTGCACGCCAAGACTGTGCTCACCGAGATCCTCGCCGCCAAGTACGCCGCCCGACAGATCGACGTGCTGTCTTTCCACCCAGGCGCAGTCCGATCGGATCTCATGAAGAACATGCCGTGGTGGAAGCGCCTGCTCTTCGCGGTGCCCTCCCTGTTCATGAGCAAGCACAGCGCCACCGGAATCCGCGTCTGCACCGACCCTGCGCTGAACGGGACGAGCGGGAAGTACGTCACGGACAAGAAGGTCGTCGCTCTCGGGTTCGACGAGGACTACAAGCAGCGACTGTGGAGCGAGACCGAGCGGCTGCTCGACGCAGTGGCAAGCGGACGGATTCCCGCCGAACGAAGCGCGCGCCCGAGCTAGACTGGCGTCGAGAGCAACCGACTGTCGTGAACGGTGTCGCCGGCTGTCCGGCGTGTCGGTGCCTCGATGCGCTGGCCCCGTTCACCCGCAGCGGTGCGAGCGAGGCCACAACGACATCAATGGGCGACTACGCGCGGTCGCGCAGTGCTAGCGCTCAACCACGACTAGATCTGCCGAGCCTACGGAACGTGGACGGAGTCGATCTCGATGCGGAACTCGCCCCTGGCCTCGAATACACGAGCCACAAGCACAAGGTCGCTGTCCCCCGACTCCACGGTCCACAGATCGACCAGTACATCCCAGTGCGTACCCATCCATTGTGAGACGGATGTGGCCCACGTATCGAGGGGAAGCTCGACCAAGGTCTCGCCATAATCAGCGACGTACTTCCTCACTTGCTCAGCTACAGCTGGGTTGATCGAGGCGACGGATGCCGGGACATGACTCAGACCGTAGTCCTGAGTCGCGAACGCCTCTACGATCTCGGTCAGGGCGGGCCTCCACACACTCGCGACGAGATGGTGCGCGCCCCCATCTTTGACCACAGGTGCTGGACTGATCAGGCTCATTCGACAAGCCGCCTCAAGGAAACACGCCGTCGTCCAAGCCGTGCGCGCGTTCTCCTGGGACGTTTACCGAATGCACGATACCCGCTTGGCGTACGCACAGGGAAACGGCCTCCAAGGCCACCCTGGAAGGCCGCTTTGGGCCTTGCGGTCGGTAAGCGCCGCGAGTCGACCGTCATGGGTGCCTGTTTCCGAAGAATCTGCCACGAGCAATTCGAGGGGCTGGGCTGGACGATGCGAGACGGAGAGCCGCGCGTGGCGGCCACCGCGTATTGTCTCTGCGTGCCCAGAGACCGCGCCCGGATCGCGGCACTGGTGACTCTGGCTGAGGAGACCTAGAGACTCGCCCCCGACCTCCGCTTGACGCACTCGTCCTGAACGCCGCAAAGTACTGTGGCTGGCGGCTTGCTGCCCGGCCAAGCCAACCGGGCCATCCGCGATGTGAGATGGTTTTCCAGATTCTGTGACGCGTTCACGCTCACGCGAGGGCCCAACAAGGCGGTCTGGCCGCGGCCATCGAGAGCGCCGGGTACATTCACCGAACCGTCTCGAACGCCACGAGCAGGCGCTCACAACACTAGCACCGGGACTTCGAGGTCCATGCGGAGGATGGCAAGAGCACGCCGAGGTGGGTACACCCGAATCCGTGGCGCGCTGTGCAGTCTCGGTGCTCGGTGGGGCGCCGCACCAATCGCTCAGCTCTTGGCTGCACACGCGCTCGATTCAGCGCCGAAGCGCACGCTACGATAAAGGGCATTCCTCGAGGCGCACTGGGGAGCGATGACAAGGCGGACGCTTCCTCTTGGGGGGCACCGAGGATGAAGCGCTTCCGGTGGCCCAGCCGCGCATTGTCGAATTGGTGGCGTCCGGCGCTCTCGCGCTCGTCAAGGTGGACGAGCAGCCTCGGACGCTCGACCCAGTGACCACACACCCCCTGGTCACTGGTGAAAAGCCGATCGACGGTCCGGCCATCACTAGGCCGACGTGGATCTCGATCGAGGTCGTTCGCTGAGGACGGAGTACGGACTCCGGGGCTGGGCGTACGCGTCGAATACCCGGAGGGCGGCATGACGTTCGGCCGCCTCGACGGCGAGTCCCAATGGCGTACCAACACGGGGAACTTGCCGTGTCACGATCGACAAGACAGCGATCGATTGGAGTGCGCGCCCGGTCGCGCCCGCGATGCAAGGCGAGTGGACCGTGCTCTGCCCGCCACGCGCGAGTCGGTGATCATCCAGTCCGCGGGACGCGGTCGGCCTGCTGCACGGCGCTCGCGGGCCGCCCCGTCCATCACCGCCCGCCAGCTCAAAGTATTGTGCTGACGCGGTTCCATGCCGGACTGCGTCGCGGGCCGTGCCTTGGTTTCGGTTGCCGTCAACGTCGACGTCCGGCATCGCGTGCGTGGCTCGCGAGCGAGGCTGCGGGCCGTCCACACCTGCGCACTGGCCCCTGTCGCCAGTTGCGGGAGATGCGAGAGTGTATAAACGGTACCGAGCTTCAACGTGTACTTCTCCGGAACACTCTCGGTCGATCCCTCCGCTGCGACCCAGATCAAACGCGTCAAGCCGACCAAGGCGTTTGGCAAGCTCTTCTACTACCTGACCGCGGGCCTGGCGGCCGACAAACAGGAGCACGAGACCTTCACCGCGCTGTCGATCCTGCAGCAGTTCAACGTCGCGTTGCGATCGCTCGGGATCGACAACGTCGTGCGTCTCGCCAAGGATCGCACCGATTTCTATCTGGATACGGAAGGCCGGGCCGACGACCTCGCCGACGCGATGGCCGCGTTCGCTCAGGCAGAGGGCTCGCAGTTCTCCAAGCCCTTCGACCGACTCGTGCTTGTCGTCGAGCACGCCGACGCGACGTTCACCTACCTCATCGAGATCGAGATCAAACGGACGCACGCCCCGGGGGCTCATCCGGTATCGATTAAGATCAACGGGGCGCTGCGATCACTGGCGCGGGCCGAGGGGGAGAATGCCGAGGAGCTCAAGCAGCGTATGACGTCGGTATTCGGTGCGCAGGCCACGTACGACACCCACGCGGACCGGGCCCTGGTCATGTTCGAAGCCTTCGTCGAGTCGATGCGCACGGCGGTCGGCCAGCACGTTGGCGTGGACACGATCGACGCGAAAATCCGGCGAAAGATCGTTCGCCCGAAGGCGACCAAGTCGGACTTCGACGAGGTCGAGTACGACTACCACGAGTACCGCGAGCCGATCTTCGGCGGCTACTTCGGTTTTCGCGACGCGTTCTTCTACGGCTGGATCTGGTCGGAGATGATGCACACCCACGGGATGCGCGTGCACGACGTGGCCGTGGTCGACGAGTCCGGTGCAACGATGTTCGACGTGGGGTCGCAGGGCTTCGAAGCGAACGAAGGCCCAGCAATGAATCCCAGCGAGGACTTTGACATCCCGTCGGCCACGGATGTCGCGTACTGTGGCGACAATGCGTACGAGGGTCACTTGCTGCAGGCCGGCTGCATCGCAGCCGAGTCTGCCGGCGGCGCGGGCGCGGACGACTCGAGCTGGCTCAGCAGCCTTTCGTTGGGGGGTGATGCGGGCGACTCGGGCGGATCGAGTTGCGGGTCCAGCTGTGGGTCCAGCTGCGGCGGCTGCGGCGGCGGCGGCGACTGAGGCGGCGTCGGCCCCCCTGAGTTCCTCGGCGCCATCACCCGTGACTCCAGGTCTCCTCCACTTCCTCATACCAGCCATCGCGGAACGCAACGTTCATGGCATCAAGGCGTTCGTCATTGGACCGTGCGAACCGGGCGCCCGGGAAATCCAGCGACCTGACTCAGGGACTGCTCGCCCAAAAAGAACCCCCCAGGAATCCCAGGCGTTCGTCGGCGCCGGCAGTCGAAAGCGGCACGAACTATCGGGTGGTTGAGAAGCCTCGTGTTTTCTCGCCGGCCGTTGAGGCTATCCGCTAGATTCAAGCCATGACCGGGCGCATCATGATCGTTGGACGACTGCAGGAGCGAATCGACGCTCTCATCGGGCAGTTGGCTGACCAAGCGCGGCCACGTAGTCGAGGTTGCAGCTTCTTCAGCGCGTCAACCAGCTCGTCGCGAACGACCTTGAGTGGAGGGCTCCTGCGAGGATCGGGGTGTACGAGCACCCAGATGTCCCCCCACGGCTCCGGCGCGGTCCGTCGGCTCAACGCGGGCTCCGCCAGGAACCACGGAAGCTCGGCCAGGCCCAGCCCTTCGAGGCAAGCCGCCCACACTGCGTAGGTGTTGGCCATCGAACACGCGACCGGCACGTTCTTGAAGCGTTCACTCCTGAGGGCACCCTGGTCGCGCTCGTCACCGAAGTAGCCGATCCGCTGATGCTCTTCGCCGTACACGGCGGTGTAGATCGTGGCCGCCTTACGACCGGTCAGGTCGCCGTCGGGGGCTCGAACCGTGGGGCACGACGCGAACGGCGATATCCAGCCCCTACGCAAGAAAACGGCCCCTAGCATGGTGCTAGAGGCCGTTTTCAAAGTGGAGGCGCCGGGAGTCGAAAGGGGCGCTGGTGTACGTCAGGGAACGTCAGAGAACGTCAGAGCATGTCGATGGTTGGGGTCGATGTCGTCTGACGTTGTTTGACGTGTGTTGGCGTGCATGGGCTTGGTACACGCCGGGGCGATAGGCGGGGGAGTTTGTCTCCGCGTGGAGGCGGGAGCAAGGCTAAATGAGACCAACACGCTTTTGGTTGAACCAGACGCCGAACGCCTCTCGTGCCGCCGCCGGGGAACCGCGAAGCGCGAGGGCGTCAACGTATCCGTCTCCGAGCGACGACCGTTCTTTCACGATCGAGTCCTCTTGGCCGTGCTCGCACGCGAAGATGTCGGCGGCAAAGCAATCGGTGTCTTGCGATTTGGTTGCGTGCAGGTACGCGTGGCCGACCTCGTGGATCAGGACGGCAGTCTTGAGGTCATCCGCCAGCGCGAAGAAGTTCGCGGAATTCACAAAGATGGTGTCGATGTCTCGCAGATAAAGTGCATAGGTCGTGCCGAACACCGACGATCCGCCGCGCGCCTTGAACACGGCGAAATGGGGATGAACCACGACGGGCCATTCGTGGCTCCCAGAAATACCGTTGCAGGCCGATTCGGCAGCCGCACAAACATCATCCAGTCGAGAGTCGTCTTTGTGGAGCGTCAGCATCCTATCCTCCGATGGTCGCGCAGAAGAACCGAAATGTAACGGCCGCGCTCCCGAGGCCAACGGGAACATCGATTTCACCAAGGCAAACGCCCTCCTGATCTGGATGGGGCCGGACATTCGCAACCTCGGTCCCTGGGGAGAGTGGACCGTCGGTGGTCAACTGCGCGCCGATGCCTTCGGGGATCGCTCCTTCGACCGGAAGTGCCCACCGCTCGTCGGTGTCGATGTGGGTCGCGGCGCGCATCGGGGTGCTGAACTTCGCCATGCACCACGCTAGCAATCTTCGTCCAACGGTTCCACATGATGGAGCGCCGTGGGTGGCGGCCCGAGGGCTTGCCGCTCCAGGCGGACGGTCGCACACCCTCGGAGCCGCCGGTCGATACTCTATGTCGTGAGCACGAGGTTCACGAAGCTGAACGAGGGCCGGCGCGCAGGACCGAACGGCGATGAGTCGCCTCGCGCTACCGATGGCTCCGCCCGCGAATGACCTTGCGCTTGGTCTTGAGGCGGAACGTCGCCGTTGAACCCGCGAGCGTTTCGCAGCGGCTGATCTCTTCGTAGGCTACGTTGTGGGAGAGCCACGCCTCGATCTGCTCACCCAAGTCGCGGCCTCCTACGAAGCAGACCTGCACGGGAGAGCCGTTGGGAACTTGGTCGGGAAGAAGCGGCATCTCCACGAAATAGCAGCGCGAAGTTGGCCGTCAAACTGCTGGTCCCGTGTGCCCGATGACCCCGCGAAGATCGGGGGGTCGTTCCTGCCTCGGTGTCTTGCACGGCTACCGTAACGCGGGTCGCGCGGCGGCCGCTCCCGATCTACTCTCGCCTAGACATGGGTGACGAGTCCCCACCGCAATCGCCTGCCAGGTGCGTATACCGGCCATCGTGATCACTCGTACCGGCCATCGTGATCACTTGCGGAGGCGTGATCGTGGTCGGAGCGAAGCGACGCTGGGGTTCGGGTTCAGGTGTTGAGG
>Ga0316189_10000067_pt1 | contig 89880 bp, 69 predicted proteins | sample LowCovwburrow_MG_FD_204930 | JGI IMG/M metagenome (GOLD analysis project Ga0316189, IMG submission 204930) | Coastal sediment microbial communities from Maine, United States - Lowes Cove worm burrow | ecosystem: Environmental > Aquatic > Marine > Coastal > Sediment | place: USA: Maine... | reverse complement strand
GTTATCTGTAATCTCAACATTCTTTAAAGTTAAATCTATAGAAGTGATACCATCTGCTGCACCGTCATCACAAACTTCTAAAGCGGTTGGCACAACTAATGCAGGTAATGGATTAACAATCAATTCAAAACTACCAACATTAGTACAATTACTAGCGGTATTGGTGATATTAACATAGATTGTTTGCGGATTACTGGTATTGCTATATAATGGAGGTAATGGGCTTATACCATTTTCAGCATCAGATTGTGTCTCATGATATGAAACTGTTACTCCTGTTTGTCCATTTGTGGCTTCAGCATTTTTAGTTAACAAATCAAATATTTCAGCTTCATCTCCTGGCAGATTATCATCACATAATTCGTAATCAGAAATAGAACCTACAGCTGGTAAAGGGTTTACTAGTAATAATAATTCTACGGTATCAAAACACCCAGAAGTATTATCTTCTAATCTGGCAAAAAGCGTTTGAGAATTCGCAACTATATTGCTATACAAACTTGTTTGAGGATTTACTCCTAAATCAGCATCCGCTTGGGTTTCGTGATATGTTACGCTCATTCCCATCTGTCCACCTAAAATTTCGGTATCACGCAGCGTTAAGTCAAACGCAGAGAAACCATCATTGTCATCATCGCAAACTTCAATAGGTGTTGGAGTTATTGCAACAGGATTAGAATTAACATTTAATTCTAGTGTTGTTGTATTATAACAACCTGGAGTACCATTTGACTCTACTCTTATATAAATCGTTTGATTAACAAATACTGCATTTGTATAGGGAATTGGTAAAGGATCTACATCATTATCGGCATCTGCTTGAGATAAATGATATGATACTGTAACTGAAACTGGATCTAATATATCTATGACTTCCAGGTTTCTATCTGTTAAAGTAAACATCGTAAACCCATCATTATTATCATCACATTCGTCAATAGCTGTTACTGAAGTATTAATATTTAAATTAGTGAATACTAAGTCAAAAGATGTTGTATCAAAACACTCTTGAGTGCTATCAGAAATTCGCGCATAGACTGTTTGCGGATTAGAAACATTGGTATATGGACTCACTAAAGGATTAATATTATCAATGGCATCTTGCTCAATGAGGTGATAAGAAATTACAAAATCGTTCGGGTCTTGTGCTCCATATATAGCATTGTCATTATCGGTTAACATAAACTCGCCGACACCTAATAAACTGCAAATGGATAAATCTGGAGGCACATTGGCTATAGCGTTATCTTTAAATTCTATAATGACAGAATCTGAAGCTTGGCAAGTCACAGAGAATACAACATCAACAGAATACTCTCCACTTTCGGTTACATTGAGAACTGAACTTGTTTCGCCTGTAATTTCAACACCATCTTTATACCACGTATGAGTTGCTCCAGATGCTTGCGTGTCTAAAGTAATTACTTCTCCTCCACATTCAGCTGTACCAGACGCTATTGTAATGTCATCACCAAGATCACCACCTAAGTTAAAACTTCCAGCTTCAATAAAGACACCAGAATCTAAGGATGCATCAGAGGCATCAGCAACTACCAATTTAATAGTGTAGCTGTCTCCAGGTATAACTGGAGATTGCGCAGTAAACACAGCTGTACGTCCATCAAAACTCATTGGAGGTGCATTATTTGCTGTATATCCTCCAAAAAATTGCTCGTTAATTGCAGGACAAACACCATTGTCTGGATGGATATTTGTTACCAATATTGGTGTGTTCGTTCCCGGTAATACTGCTAAATTAGTAGTTGTCCCTGAAGAATCTGTCAATAAAAAGGCAAAAGCATCTGAAAACTGACACTCAAAACCACCCATATCGTACTCTTCAGAAGCCATTAAAAAGTCAAAACTAATACTGTCAGCTAAAGGCACAAAGTCAAATTGTATAATGGTTGCATTGTTAGAATTTATACCAACTTCGGCATCCAATTGCGCATCACCAGGCCATCCAAATCCGCCATCACTTAAAGCGTTATTATTTGGGCCTCTAGCATTACTTGCATTACCTGAGGTCATAAGTAAACCATCAGTAAATGGAAAGACACTACCATCATTTATAAAATAACCAATACCATTGTCGTCGCCAAAATTTGTTCCCGTTGAAAATGAAATGTTACTCACTTCAGCACAGGGACTATCAATAAGGACATCTCGTACAAGTTCTTCAACCGTAAATGTGGCTTGGTCTACAACGATATTTTCACCTACAACAAACACCGAAATCTGAACAGTTTCATCACACCCAATAGGGTTCCCATCTGTCACGGTCAATGTTACGGTGTATGTTCCTGGATTGGTATAGGTATTTGAAACTGATGTTCCTGTTGCACTGTTTGTATCACCAAAATTCCATTCATAAGTTGCACCAGTACCATCTGTTGAAAACATCGCGCTCCCATTAAAATCAACTTGTTCTCCAGCATTAATCTGAACAACTCCCGCAGTATTTGCCTCGGGAACTGTACTATCTACCGAAGGTGTAATTGTCTGACAAGGGACTGCACAAACGATTTCTGCTTCCCAACCAGTGGTGGTTCCGCTAGCATCTGTTACAAACTGTATGGTAATGCATCCACTTACATTTGTATCTGATGCAATAACAGTTCCTGGGTTGTTAGCACCATTATAAACTCCAATTACTGGAGCCGTTGTATCATCACCATCATATATGGTCATCACATCAACGCCAAGTTGCGTACTAAACGCTGTAAAATTTAGAAGAATAAACTCTCCAGTATTTTGAGTACAAATTGTTGTAACTAAATTCTCATCACTTGAATAGGATCCAGAAGGTCCTCCAGAATCATAAAATTTATCGGGAGCACATCTTGTAAATGTGCCATCTTCCATGTTTAAATCTTGAGCGAACGAGATATAAGTAAATAAAAAGGCAAAGAGAATGTATAGCTTCTTCATAGCTGCTTAAAAATAGTTTTAAACTTATTATTAAACTTATATTCTTCAAAATAAACAACCTGAAGAAACCACAACAATAACTTAACTCTCAACTTATAAGTTATATAGAAACCGTGTTATGGGTAAGGGTTTTCATAATAAGAGCGAAATTTAATAAAAATTAAGTTATTACGGCTTCTAATTATTTTTTTAAATAACAGTTTAACATTAAAAAACCCTAACACATTTACTAACATAACTCAGTTAACAGATTATTATTTCAAACTAACCAACAACTTTAAATCGTTATCATATTCATAAAATATGTTTTTTAAAAGTTTAGTTACTTATTTTTGCAAAAAGAAAAAATTATGGATAATTATTCAATTTCAATAAAGGAAACAACCAATCCTACTATTATAAAATTTGAGGCAGATCAGTTTTTGACACAACATCAAAGCTTCGAATTTAATAATATTGATGACGCAAAATCATCGCCATTAGCCCAACAATTATTCCACCTTCCGTTTGTAAAAAAAGTATATATTTCAAGTAATTTTATTGCTGTTGAACGTTATAATATTGTGGAATGGAGTGATGTTCAAAATGAGGTTGCACAACAAATCAAGGAGTATTTAAATACAGGCGGATTAGTTGTGAATCCTTCCGAAGCAGAAACGAATAAGAAAATTCCAGTTACGGTTTATGCTGAAAGCACGCCAAACCCTTCAGTATTGAAATTTGTAGCCAATAAAAAGATAGCTACAACCTACCATGAATTCACGTCAATTGATGACACTAAATACGCACCTTTTGCCGCTGAATTATTTCATTTCCCATTTGTAAAAAGTGTGTTTATTGACGAGAACTTTGTGTCTATCACAAAGTTTGATGTTGCAGAATGGAATGATATCACCTTAGAACTTAGAGAATTTATTAGAGCATATATTAAAAATGGAAAAACGATTATACAACCTGATGCACCTGAAGCTAAAGCTAAACAAAGTGAAACCTTAGACAAAAACTACGAGGCTAAAGATGATATCTCTAAAGAAATCATAAATATTCTTGAAGAATACGTCAAGCCTGCCGTAGCCAGTGATGGTGGAAATATTGAATTTCAATCCTATGACGCTAAAGAAAAAAAGGTGAAAGTAATATTACAAGGTGCTTGCAGTGGATGCCCTTCGTCAACATTTACTCTTAAAAGTGGGATTGAAAATATGCTCAAAGAGATGATGAAAGGAAAAGTAGAAACAGTTGAAGCAATCAATGGATAATAAATCAATTTTTGTTATCTTTAACTTAGAAAAATGGCAATCCATAAATAAAGAAAAATGGCAGTATTAAAAGTAATCGAAGTATTATCAAACTCTAATGAAAGCTAGGAAGACGCAACAAGAAAAGCCGTTAAACAAGCTTCAAAAAGCGTAAAAAATATTAAATCTGTTTACGTTCAGGAACAAAGTGCGATTGTAAAAGATGAAAATGTTACAGAGTTTAGAGTGAACTTAAAATTGACTTTTGAAGTAAAATAACAATTTAAAAAGTTAAACCGTGTCTTCTTTTATTATGTAATTGCGCAATAAAAGAAGGCATAGTTTTTGATATAAATTCAGAAAACAAATTACTATGAAAAAATCAACATTATTAGTTTTATTGATCACAACAATATTATCGAGTTCTTCTTTATTATCGGCACAAGATTCAGGTGGATCAAATCAAGCTCTATTGGAAAGTACCAGCAATTTTTACATGACCTATAATATTAAGGATACCAAGGCTGTTGGTTCACCATATCTCAATAAAGCCTTTTTACCAGCCCATATCTCAGCTATGCCAGATAAAGTATTTAAGGTAAGGTATAATGCCTATGACGATGAAATTGAAATTGAAATTGATGAAGGTAATATTCAAAATTTCAATAAGAACATAAAAGGTGTAGTGGTCACCATGTTAAACGATGATTTAAAATTTACATCAATAAGTTATGTTGATGATATTAATGGTCTTACAAGAGGGTACCTAACTCCTCTTACAGAGAACAATAAAAAGGTAAAGCTATTTTCTAGAAAGGCCATAAAGCTTATTGAAGCAAAGCCAGCCGTTACAAGTTACGACAAAGATAAACCTGCAGAGTTCAAAGTTATTGGTGACACGCCTTACATTTCTGTTAATGATGCATATGCTCGTGAATTGCCAAAAAATAAGAAGGATATTGCCAAATTATTTCCGGAAAACTCAAAAGATGTTTTAAATTTCATCAAAAAGAATAAAATAAAGACCTCTCGTGAAGCGGACTTAATAAAGCTAATAAACTACCTCAACACGCTTTAGTGGCATACAATTAAATTTAAAACCCGACCGTTTTCAAAAAAATGTTCGGGTTTTTTTATTAATATTGCAGTCTAATTAAATACTATATTATGGATATTCAAAAATGGATAGATGAAGGCTACAACCTTCTCATTGAGTTTGGACCAAAAATTATAGGCGCTATCGCTATATGGATTATTGGTTCATGGGTAATCAAAACATTACTTAAAGGTGTAAGAAAAGCTATGGACAAAAGAGACTACGATGTAAGTCTCAAGAAATTCTTATTAAACCTTTTAGGTTGGATATTTAAAGTTGTACTCATTGTTGTCGTTCTTGGCACTGTAGGAGTTGAAACCACCTCATTTGCAGCCATTTTAGCTGCTGCTGGTTTAGCTATTGGTCTAGCACTACAAGGATCTCTGGGTAACTTTGCTGGAGGTGTTCTTTTAATGATTTTTAAACCCATTAAAATAGGTGATCTTATTGAGGCACAAGGAGAAATTGGTGTTGTAAAAGAAATTGAAATATTTACCACGAAACTCACAGGTCTTTCTAATAAAGAAATTATTATTCCAAACGGCGCCCTATCTAACGGAAACATAGTTAACTATACTACAGAAGGGACACGAAGAGTTGATTTGGTTTTTGGTGTAGGTTACGACTCTGACATCAAACAAACTAAAGAGGTATTAAGTCAAGTTTTGACTTCAAATCCTAAAATACTTAAGGATCCGGCTCCAACTATTGCTTTATCTGAACTGGCAGATAGCTCTATAAATTTTGTTGTAAGACCTTGGTGTAATGCTGAAGATTACTGGGATGTTTATTTTACTGTAACAGAACAAACTAAAGAAGCTCTAGACGCGGCTGGTATAGAAATACCTTATCCACATGCAGTCGAAATTAGAAAAGAAGCTTAATTACTTCGATTTTGGTTTTAAGGCTATAAAATCTTTTAAATAAAAAGGTTCAAAATAAGCGACATCTTCGATGTCGCTTTTTTTATACTTCTCATAAGCCAAGGCACCCATCTCTTTTGCTGAAGGCAATTTATCCTCAATAAAAATTGCGTTAGGATGCTGTATCAATGTTTTAGTCTTTTCAACACCATTTCCAACAAAATAAACTTTTCCTTGTTTAAGGTGTTTTGAAAACGAATTCTCATCTAAAATTTGAGCCTCAATACCTCTTACTAAATGATATGAGCTATCGTATATAGCCGAATAAACTTCCAAGCGTCTAGCATCAAGCATTGGAATGATAACACCTTGATTAATATCAACCTTATGAGCTAACGCTTTAAGTGTTGAAACAGATATTAGTGGTATATCAAGAGCATAACTTAAACCTTTAGCTGCCGAAACTCCAATACGTAATCCTGTATAGGAACCTGGACCTTTACTTACCGCAATGGCATTTACAGCTGTTTTTTTAATATTTGCCGCCTTTAAAACTTCGTCAATAAAGACGTGTAAAGACTCTGCATGAGAGTAGTTGGAGTTATTATCTTCCTTTAAAACTAAAGTCTCTCCTTGTTTAGAAAGAGAGACTGAGCAATTTGTAGTAGATGTTTCTATACTTAATATGATAGACATTGAAATCTTAAATTTTTAAACTAGTTATTCATCTGAGGACGCCTCTTCTTCTGTTTTAACTTCTTCGCCTTTCTTCTCTATTTTATCTCCAGATTTTAATGTTTTTGAAACCACATTATAAGGTCCTGTTATAATTTCGTCACCCTCACTTAATCCTGAGACAATCTCAATATTGGTATCGTCTTGAATCCCCGTTTTAACAACTTTCAATTTGGCTTGACCATTGTCATTAACAAAAACACACTCAAATTTTTCTTCGGTTTCTGTTTTTATCGCATCAGAAGCTGACTTTTTATACCCCTTTTTAACTGAAGATGTATCTGTCTTAATAACAATAGAACTAATTGGTGCTGCTACTGACTTAATTCTCTTGTCTGTAATAATATCAACTGTAGCAGTCATTCCTGGTCTAAATGGTGAATAGCTTTCGGGTTTCCCCTCAACTAAATCCTTATATGATTCTTCTAGAATACGAACCTTAACTCTAAAGTTTGTGACCTGATCTGCTGTTAAAGCACCGGCTGCAGAGTTCGCGATTTCTGTAACCACACCCTTAAATTCCTTCTTTAAATAGGCATCAACTTCAACAATTGTAGAATCTCCTATTTGAACTTTTACAATATCATTTTCGTTAACATCAACCTCAACTTCCATGTTGTTAAGGTTAGCAACTCTTAAAATTTCGGTTCCAGCCATTTGTTGTGTTCCAACAACACGCTCTCCTAGCTCTACATTAAGCAACGAAATTGTACCACTCATTGGTGCATAAATTGTTGTTCTTCCTAAATTATCTTTGGCTTCATTTACCGTTGCTGCAGCGCTTTGCACGCTGTAATAGGCAGAACTTCGCGAAGCAGTAGCAGTTTCAAAGGCTGCGATAGCTCTATCCCAATCGGCTTTTGAAATCACACCTCTATCAAAAAGGGATTTACTTCTATCATAATTTGCTTTTGCTTCTTTCAATGAAGCATCTGCTTGCTGCAATCCAGCTTTTACATTTTGGTATGATGCCTCAGATCGACTTACGGCAGATTGAATTAAATCTGGATTTACACGAACCAAAAGATCACCTTTGTTTACTTGCTGGCCTTCTTTAAATGGAAGATCTAAAATTTCACCAGATACTTCACTCGAAATTTTAACCTCTATTTCTGGTTGAATTTTTCCCGTTGCAGAAACTGTTTCAACAATATCTACCAACGCTACTTTTTTAATATCAACTGTTTTGAAATTTCCTTTCTTGCCAAAGAATCCCATTGATTTTCCTGTCACTAATGCCAACAGCAGCAAGACAATAACACCAATAATAATTTTTGTTCTTTTAGTCATGGTTTAAAACTTTAATTCTGTTGCTGGAATTCCGAAGTATAATTCGAGAACTTTTAGCTTAAATATATAGTCGTATTTAGCACGATTAACTTCAATACTGGCGTTGTCATATCTTAATTTAGATTGGCTAAAATCAAAGGCATTTGTTAAGCCAACATCATATCGCTCTTTGGCATAATCGTAGGCCAATTGCTGTGATTCAAGTGATGACTCGGCAGCTTCATAAGATTTAAAAGCACCTTTAGCATCAACATAAGCTTGGTATACTGTTGACTCTAAATCCAATTCTGTTTGTTCCAATTGGAATTTAGTACGCTCTAAATTTATTTTATTTCTTTTAATATTTCCTTTGGTTGTAAACCCATTAAAAACTGGAATATTTAAACTAAGACCATAACCAATACCATCATTTAAATATAGTTGATCAACAAAAGGATCTGCTCCTATTTGTCTTAAAATAGTATTTGGCAAATCAGTCACAACCGCTTGTCCTGTTGCTTCAACAACGCCGATTTGTTGTGTAGTAAATGGATTGTCTAAATCAATATCTTGAATAAAAGATGTCGTATTTGTGTATCGCGTGTTGTATCCAAAAAAGGCAGACAACGTTGGAAGGTTCGCGCCTTTCGCTATTTGTAAATCTTTCTCAGCTAACTCAACATTTTGCTCTGCAATCTTTATTTCTGATCGTGTTTCTTTGGATTTGGCTAATATTTCTGAAATACTTTTATCTGCAATACCACCATCAACAATATCATAGCCTTCATCTTCTATATCGAAAGCCTCATAGTCTTTAATCAATAATAATTGTGCTAAACTTATCAATGATATTTGAATTCTATTCTCTGCATTAATAATCCCTTGCTGTTCACTGGCATCTGTAGCCTTTATCTCCAATAGGTCACCTCTTGGTAAAGAACCTGCTTCTACTAAGTCATTTGTTCTTTGAATTTGCTCTTTTGTAACTTCATTTTGAGATTTCAAAACTTTCAAATTCGCTTTATTCAATATCACTTGAAGATAGCCATTGGCAACAAAAAGAGAAATATCATCTTTCATTTTATCTAAACGATATTGACTCGCTAGTTTTGAAATTTCGGCACGTTGAACTGTTCTAATATTTCTAAGCCCATCAAACAAAGTAAAGCCAACATTGATATTTCCATTAGCGGATAAAAAAGTGGTTGTCTGTGCATTGTTAGTTACTGGGTTAAAACTAAGTCCTGTGTTTTCTGAAACTCCAGCACCAAGATTCAAACTTGGAATAAAGTTACCTATTGCTGTAAGTTTATCTATATCTGCAGTTTGTACATCTAATTCACTTTGCTTTACTGAAATATTGTTTTCTAAAGCATACTCAACACACTCAATAAGTGTCCATTGTTTATTTTGAGCTTGCGAGCTTATTGTTATTATAACAATTAATATGCTGACTATTTTTTTCATAATTAATCTATATGTATCTAAATTTCTTAAAGTGTTACACTAAATGTTAAATTTCATGGTGCTTATTGAGAAAATCCTTGAATTTGATTCCATACTTTAATTTTATCATCTTTAGTAATTCCGCTTTTTACTTCTACGAAAATACCGTCACTAATTCCTAATTCTACATCTTTTCTTTCATATTGCTGATCACCAGTTTCAATCTCTACATAAGGCTTTTTAGTCTCTTTGTCATACTGAACCAAAGCTTCCTTAATTGCCAAAACCTTATCAGCTTTTTCTAAAATAATAGAGGCGTTAGCACTTAATCCAGCTCGAATAAACGTAGAATCTATTTTCTTCAAAGATCCTTTAATTTCAAATTGAATTGCACCATTTTCAGCCACTCCTTTTGGTGCGATATAATCTAGCACAGCATCAAATGTTTGTCCTTCTATAGCACCTACTGTGATTTCTAAAGGCAAACCTTCTTTAATCTTGCCTACTTCGCTCTCATCAACCTTACCTTCAAAGATCATTTGCTTCACGTCTGCAAGAGAAGCAATAGAAGTTCCTTCATTAAAATTGTTAGCTTCAATCACTTGATTACCTGCTTTTACCGGTACGTCTAAAACCATCCCAGAAACCGTTGCTCGTACTTGCGTTTGTGCTACATTACCTAAGCCAGATGTTGTACCTGTTTTAATAATATCATAGTTTTGACGTGATTGCGTTACATCAATTCTAGTTTGTTCAACGCGTTGTTTTGCTTGCAAATACGTATTATTCACTTGATCAAACTCATTCGCAGAAATGACGCCCTTATCAAATAACTCTTTTTGACGGTCGTAAATTGTTTTCTGTGTTTTGTAGTTAATTTCGGCTGTTTCTAAAGTATTCCTGCTAGATGCAATGTTATTTTTTGCACTAGTCAAATTGGAAACATTAGGTATTACTCTAATTTGAGCTATTAAGTCCCCTTGCTTTACATATTCTCCCGCCTCAATAAATACTTTCTCAATGACACCTGATATATTAGGCTTTATTAAAATTTCTTCCTTCGGAACAATACTGCCGGTTGCCACTGTTTTTACGACGATGGTTTGTTCAGATGGTGATTCTGAAGTATACGTTACTGGGTCCTCTTGATTTTTTGCCCATAAATAATATAATGCGCCTCCAAAAATGACTACGATTAATATTAATACAATTACAGTTTTTGTTCTTTTCATGTGTTGATTGTTAGTGTTTTCTTAATGTTACATGAAATCTTTCGATGTCATGATTTGATGATGATTTTTATTTTATTCTATCCTTAATGCGTCAACAGGTTTCATTTTGGTGGCACTATTTGCTGGAATCAATCCTGCCAATACTCCAGAAACTACTAATATGATTAAAGCCGTAAATACAACTTGCATACTTACACTTGGATTCGCGAAATTTTCTACTGGGCCTACATTGTCCAAAATGGTGTTCATCACCCATATCACTAATGCTGCAAATGAAATACCAACCATACCTGATAGAATTGTTAATAGTAAACTTTCCTGTAAAATTTGAGATTTAATTGTCCATGGGCTTGCTCCTAAGGCTCTTCTCACACCAATTTCTTTAGTACGCTCTTTCACTACGATTAGCATAATATTACTTATCCCAATAATACCTGACATAAGCACTAACGCGCCAACAAAATATCCTACGAGTGTGAAAATTGAAAATAAACCAGTGATACGTCCAAACTCTTCAGATAAATCATAATGACCAATAGCACGATCATCTTCTGGATGCACTTTGTGTCTTGATTTCATTAGATCAAAAACTTGTTGTTTAATCGATGTGATTGGCACACCGTCAACTGCTGTAATCGCCATCCATCCTACACTTTCACCTCTATTAAAGGCCTGACCAAATGTGGTAAAAGGCATATAAATAGTATTCGAATCTCGTTCACCATCTCCTTGACTATTACTCATTTTAAAGGTCCCTACAACTAAAAAATTAACACCATTAATTTTGATGTAGGTCCCTAGAACATCTTCGTCTCTGTCATATAGTCCTTTGACAACGCCTGTGCCAATAACACATATTTTACGTTTTGCATCAATATCAGAATAGCTGACAAAACGACCTTGAAGAATATCCATAGGTTGTTGCTTAATATATTCAGGATAATCCCCATAGATTTCAAAAGCACCTGTTTTTGTACCTCTAATTACATTGTTATTTCCTCTATATCCGCCTAATTGATTTCTTGGAGATACATATTTTACACCAGGAACTTGTTCTTTAATAGAAGCGACATCATCAATTTTATAATTAAAATAGCGCCCTTTTGGCAAACCTTTGTAAGGTTTTGAAGTCCCTTGAGTCCACATAAACATTGAGTTCGTAGCAAAGTCGCCAAAATCGGCAGTTACACCATTTTTAAGCCCATTAGTTAATGCTAACAACAACACCAAAATTGTGATTCCCCAAAACACACCAAATGCTGTCAAAAAAGTTCTAAACTTATTGGCGGTTAAGGCTTCTAATATTTCGTTCCAACGTTCTCTACTAAACATATTATTCGTCTCTTAGTGCTACTATAGGTTTTATTTTAGCTGCGCGATACGCTGGTATAAATCCAGCTAGAGCACCAGCACACACCAACAGAAAAACAGTTGTTAGTGCTACATTAAAATCGACCTGAGGGTATTTTATGAAATCCATTTCTATATATGGTCCTGCTAGTTCTACTAAAGCTAAGCCAGCTACCAATCCAAACAAACCAGAGAACATCGTTACAAAAACCGCTTCTTGTAAAATCATGCCAACAATAGACATTGGCAGTGCCCCTAATGCTTTTCGGATCCCTATTTCTTTAGTCCGTTCTTTAACAATAATGAGCATAATATTACTTACACCTACAATACCTGCCACGATAGTCCCTATACCAATAAACCAGAAGACTGCTTTTATTGTATCTATTAACGAGTAAATCTTTTTGGCTTCTTCAAGGGTATTAAATACACGAACAGCACTTGTATCATCAGGAGAAACGGTATGCATCAACTTTATTTCAGTTTCAATCGCGTTCGCCATACTTTGAGATAGTGCTACTGCTTCATCAAAATTATCAGACATTTTTACTGTAAACAGCATATTCCTAATTTTATCACCTGCGTTAAAAACCTGCTGAGATGTTGTTAATGGAATGTACGCCTGTTGCTCTTCGCGCTCTCCTCCTGGGTCTATAAAAACGCCAATAACTTTGAAGTTCATCCCAAAGATTTTAATATTTTTATCTATGGGATCTTCACCTTTAAATAAATCTTGTTTTAAACGACGACCAATAACAGCGACCTTTCGATTTTCATTTAAATCAGACTGGCTAACAAAGCGTCCTAATTCTATATCAGCATTTTCTATAAATTGATGATCTGGCATGGCGCCTCTCACTTGATAATTTACGGTTTCAGTTTTATATGAAATTTCAGCTCCCCAAATTGAATACAATGCGGTTTCATATTCAATATTATCCTTATATTTCTGAGAGATCAAATCGAAATTTCCGTTTTTCATTTGAATATAACGCCCCGGATTTAAGCCTTTGTAACCCTTTGTAGTCACATTTGTCCAAACCGTAATTAAGTTCGTGGCATCTTGCTCAAATTGTGACTTCACACCATTTTCAATACCTTTACTAAAACCCAGAAGTATGACCAATATAAATATCCCAGAAGCTACTGAAAGCCCTGTTAAAAACGTGCGCAATTTATTTTTGCTTAACGTTTCAAATATTTCTTGCCATCTTTCTATATCAAACATTTTGAGAGGCTCTAATTTGTTCTACTTTACTATCATCAATAATTAACCCATCCTTGAGATTGACAATACGCTTGGTCATTTGTGCAATATCATGTTCGTGTGTCACAACCAAAATGGTTTTTCCTTCGTCATTGATACCTTGAATGAGTTCCATCACTTCATATGATGTTTTGGTATCTAATGCTCCTGTAGGCTCATCTGCTAATAACACTTTTGGATCACTCGCTAAAGCTCTTGCAATCGCTACACGTTGTTTTTGGCCACCAGACAATTCACTTGGAAGGTGATGAGACCATTCCGCTAGACCTACTTTTTCAAGATAGTGCATAGCTCTTTCGGTGCGTTCCTTTCGTTTTATCCCTTTATAGTACAAGGGTAAGGACACATTATCAAGTGCAGATTTATAATTAATAAGATTGAAAGACTGAAACACGAAGCCTAGAAATTCATTTCTATATTTGGCTGCTATTTTTTCATTTAAATTTTTAATAGGAACATTGTCAAGTATATAACTCCCTTTATCTGCTTCATCTAGCATTCCTAAAATGTTCAGTAAAGTAGATTTTCCTGAACCTGACGACCCCATAATAGAAACGAGTTCTCCTGCTTTTACATCAAAATTTATTCCTTTTAAAACGTGAAGCGAATTGCTTCCCATATGGTAAGACTTGTGTAAATCCTTGATTTGTATCATAATAGGGATGGTTATTCCTACAAATTTAAGCAAATCATCAACTGATTTATGCCAAGTATTTGTTAAGAAATGATTTTTGATTGATATATATAAGACGACATAACACTTAGGATGTTACACTATATATGAATTTTATTGGATTTCTTTTTTAGATCTTAAAAATTTCCAATAGATTAAAAAAGCAACACCACCTACTAAAAGGTAAGGAAAGACCATTAAAAACTGAATACCATCATTAACGCCTTCAGCCATACTTTGGCTTTCTTCGCTTTCTAAAACAGCCCTACACATCGCGCATTGTGCATTTCCATTAAAAAAAATGAGACTAAAAAAAAGAAAAAAGATGATCTTATATTTCATACACTACGTATAATAAGGTGAAATCATGATATAAACGACTACTCCAGTTATTGCAACATATAACCAAATTGGAAATGTAATTTTTGCGATTTTTTTATGACGTTCTATATTATTCGTAATGGCTCTCACGTAGGTTATTAAAACAAAAGGAATGACTACAATTGAAAGTAAAATATGTGTTAACAATATAAAGTAATAGATATATTTAATAACACCTTCACCTCCAAATTTCGTAGATTCACTCGTCATATGATAAGCCACATACATGACCAAAAAAGCAACTGAAAGTGCAATAGCACTCTTCATTAAATTTTCATGAAGTTTCAATTTTTTGTTTTTAACAGCCCAAAATGCAATTGCTAGAACTAGTGCAGTAATCGCATTGATGGTTGCATAAATTGGTGGTAAAAATGATAATGGCTCAACATCAATGCCAAAATCTTGCAACTTTAACCTTGACAGAATGGCAACAACTACTGGGATTACAACAGCTAATAACACAATCCACTTATTGTATTTTTTTTCTTCGGAAGGGTTTTCAATTGCACTCATTGATTTAATCTTCTTTTAGTAATTTAGCTATATCTTCTTTAAGCATGCTGATTTCTTGTGTTTCTCCATCATCATCAACTTTTTCTTCTTCACTAATGATACCCTTATAGAATATTTTAGGGTTGCCGAAGTTATCTTTTCTCGAACGCATAAATCCGTTTTTATCAATTAATGCAAAATTTCCAGAATGCTCAAACCCTCCATCAACCTCAGGGTTTTCGGCAGCATAAATATTGAAGCCTATATTAGCTATGTTATAAATGTCGTCTCTATTACCTGTCAATAAATGCCAGTTGGTATTCGTGATTCCGTAGTTCTCTGCATAAGCCTTTAAAACCTCTTGAGTATCCACCTCTGGATTGATAGTAAAAGATGCGACTCCAAAATTCTCAAAATCAGAAAAGGTGTTTTGTATCTGAACAAGATTTCTATTCATTTTTGGACAAATTGAAGGACAGGTGGTAAAGAAAAACTCTACAACATATACCTTACCTTCATAATCTTTATTAGTAATCGTTTTTCCATTTTGGTTTACAAACGAAAATTGTGGTACTTTTTTAGGTGTTTCGTTAATTTCTAAAAACATTAAATCTGAGACAAATCCTTCTGCATCATTAGACACATCTAAACTTCTACTTTCAGTTCTAGTGATGTCTCCTCCTTTGATTCTATCTATTATTTTTGGAACGAAAATAATTCCGAAAACCAATAAAATAAATGCAATACCTATATAAGAGTAGTTTGTTTTTTTTGTGCTCATAATATATAATTACAAATTACCAATGCCAAAGAGGGATTGATACTCGTTGATTAATCTGTTTGTTTTAAATCGTCTGCTCGTCGTTTTGAGGAATCAAATTCTCCTTTTCTTTTTTGACGATATTCTGTAAACAAAATCCTGAGGTCATCACTCATTTTGTTTTTAATTTCAGCAACCTCAATACAATCGTAAGAATATAGGGGATAAACAGTTTCTTTCTTTTCTTTTTCTGTATCTACTCTGTCATCCAAACGTCCGCGTTGTTTTAAGTCTTTATCAACAACAAAAACATGATCGGTAAACAGATTGTCATCAAGTGATTCTTCGCTTTTAAAGCTATTAAAAAGGGCTTTAATATCATTAGGTTCTCCAAAAACATAATACCAAAAACGCATATCGTCATAGTTATTGATTTCTTTTTGAAGTTCTATAGCTTTGTCTTCAGTACCTTTTGGTAATACAATAACAATTTGAAATTTTTTAAAGCCTTTAAATTTATCATAAACAAGTTCTTTTAGGTTTGAAGCTGCTATGACTTGCTTTTCAGGTTCATTTCCGAGAAAACCCAAAATGGTAATATGGTCTTCAAGCTGAATTTTTTCCTCAGAGGTTGATGTAAACAACGCCATCTCTGAAACATTTTCATTTACGATTTCTAAGGGGTTGTAATTGTGTGTTGAAGGATACAACATTAATAAAAAGACAACAGGCAAAAAGAATAAAATTACCAACACTATAATGGTTTTTAAAGGCATTTTATTCATAAGGCTATTTGTTTAATTTTCTTTTGCAAAAATAAAAAAAGACGGTTTAAATAAACCGTCTTTTTTATATATTTTATGATAAAATGCTTTTAAAAATCTCTTTTGACAAATCCACTAGAGTAAACACTTTCAATATAACCACCTTCTTGTAGTAAGATGAAGATTAAATAACATATTAAGAAGACAGCCGTCCATACAACCATGCGTCTTAAAGCTTTCGTTTCGTCTCGCATGTGCATAAAATCCCATGTTATATAGTAGGCTTTTACAATGGTTAGGAAAATGAATATCCAGTTCAGTATTTTCATACCTAATAATTGTCCCATTAGAGATTCTGGTTTGTAGATACCTAATAATACTTCAACAAAAGTAATAACCGAAAGTACAAAAAGTACTCCCCAAATTTTTGATGTGTTAGACTTAAATTTCCAAAGTCCTCTAAATATTTCTAATTTATGTTCGTGTGCCATTTTATTCTTTTGTAAAAATTAAACTAGGTAGAAGAATGTAAATACAAATACCCAAACTAAATCGACAAAGTGCCAGTATAAACCAACTTTTTCAACCATTTCATAACTCCCTCTTCTCTCGTAAGTACCAAGAATAACATTAAAGAATATTATAATGTTAATCACAACTCCAGAAAACACGTGAAAACCGTGAAACCCTGTAATGAAGAAAAAGAAATCAGCGAAAAGCGATGTTCCATATTCATTAACATGAAGGTTAGCGCCTTGAACGACGAGCTTACCATTATTCTTAATTTGCTTTAGTGATTCTTCTCTTGTTAAAATAGTTTTTTCGCCTTCGTCATTAATTGTTTGTGTTCTTACCAAATAATTAGGGTGCGCAACTAAACCATTATAAACTTCATCAACAGTATATTCTGGTAACGTACCTTCATCTACAAACCAAAGTCCATTTTTACGTTCGTGTGCAACACGTTCTCCATGAGCATCTATTGCAAAATCACTTACAGCTACTCTTTTAAATACTGTTTCACCATCTACTGTTACGTTTTCACCAAACTGAAGAATGTTTCCACCTTTTGTTTGTACCGCTCCGTAATCACCCTTGATAAAAGTTCCCCATTCCCAAGCTTGTGAGCCAACGAATATTAATCCACCAATAATGGTTAAGAACATATACCATATCACTTTGTTCTTTTTCATGTGATGACCTGCATCAACGGCAAGTACCATTGTTACAGATGACATAATTAAAACAAATGTCATAAAAGCTACGTAGATCATTGGATAATTTCCGTGAAAAAACGGAACGTGTGTAAACACTTCATCTGCTATTGGCCAAGAACCAATAAATTTAAATCTCGAAAATCCGTAAGCTGCTAAAAATCCAGAAAACGTTAAGGCATCAGATACGATAAAAAACCACATCATCATTTTACCATAACTTGCTTTCAGTGGCTGATTACCGCCACCCCAAGCCTTGCCTTCTGTTCCAGTATTTGCTACTGTAGTATCCATATAAAGCATTTAGTTGTTAAAAGTTGCACAAAAATAATCATTTTATCTATCTAAAAAAACATCCTATTCTAAAAATTAAAAACATAGGTCAATACTAGAGTGTATAGCCTGTTCAAGGGCTAATAAATGATATAAAAATTAAACTAGAAATGTTAAAAACAAAAAGAGCAATATCCACAGTATATCTACAAAATGCCAAAAGGTGGCTGAGAGTTGCATGCCTAACATATTAGTGGCTGAATATTTTTGTTTAAAATGATTATAAATTACGACCAATAGAGATAAAAGCCCAGCAACCACATGTAAAATATGAACAGCTGCAATGACATAAATAAAACTCATGGTAACATTTGATGATTCTCCAGTAAAATAATACCCAGAATCTACGATTTGTTGAAATCCAGAAAACTGACTCAATATAAAAGCAATACCCAGACCAAATGTTAACAACAGCATTACTGTTGTGAGGCTTCGGTTGTTGTTTTTTATGGCTCTTTTCGCAAGAATAAAAGTGATACTACTTATGACCATAAGTATACAACTTATTAAAAACGCATTTGGCAATGCGAAATCATGCATCCAATCTTCACGCCTTTTACTCACTAAAACGGCACTTGTTAAGCCAGCAAATGACATGATTAAGGATATAATCCCAAACCAGAGCATCATTTGTTTCGCTCTCTCGTTTTTTTCTTTAAATGTCCCTTCGGTTAAATCCATTTTATCTTATAAATTTATCTACAACATATACAATTTGCACTAGTGTAATATATAACACACTAGATAGCATTAACTGTTTAGCTGCTTGTGCTGTTCGTTTTTTAAATAATTCAAAGGCATAATAGAGCATTACCAAACCTAAAGCAAAAACAATTACTGCTGCAACGATTGACAGCTTTAAATCTCCAGTGACACCAAAAACGGGTACTATTGAAATTAAAATTGTCCAAACGGTATACATAATGGTTTGCACTGCTGTGCCTTTATCTCGTTTCTTTGTCGGTAGCATATAAAAACCACCTTTTTCATAATCTTCAAATAAAAACCAACCAATAGCCCAAAAATGAGGGAACTGCCAAAAAAACTGTAATGCGAATAAGGTTCCAGGTTCTATACCAAAATCATTTCGTGCTGCAACCCAACCTAACATAAATGGAATAGCTCCAGGAATGGCGCCTACAAACACGGCTAGAGGTGTTCTTGTTTTTAATGGTGTATAAACACAGGTGTACAAGAAAATTGAAATCGCGCCATACATCGCCGTTCTTTCATTGATAATATAAAGTACAGTAATTCCTAAAATGGTAAAAATCGTAGCAATAATAAATGCTGTGCGTACACTCATTCGGCCAGCAGGAACTGGTCTGTTTTTTGTACGATCCATTAAAACATCCAAATCTTTTTCGATGATTTGATTAAACGCATTAGATGCACCAACCATAAAATACCCTCCAAAAGCCAGCAGAATTAGGGTATAAAAATCAACTTCTATAGCGCCAAGCAAATATCCAGCAAGCGCAGAGAATACAACACTTAGAGAAAGTCTCATTTTTGTAATTTCCTTAAAATCAGAAATTATAGAAGCTTGTTTACCCATTGATTTTGCAGTACTCAATTCTAGTGTTTTTATTGCGTTTGCAAAGATACTCTGAAAAAAGCTTTTGGGCAATTCTAAACTTAATTAAATGGTAATACTTCAACTGATATATCTCAAACTAAACATATGATTAGATAACTAGAGTATAAGTTTCATTATCTTTATCAGAGTCTTGATTAAAACCATTCTCATATGAAACGCCTTTCTTCACTTATTTTAATGTTTTTTTTTCTCTTCGGAACTACGAGCAACGCACAACGTTTTGATGACGTTACTATTGAAACTGTAAAAGTTTCTGACCATGTCTATATGCTTCTTGGGGCTGGTGGAAATATTGGTGTTTCTGTCGGTTATGATGGTGTTTTTATTATTGACAACCAATTTGCACCCTTGACGAAAAAAATACAAACAGCCATAAAAGAACTAAGTGATCAGCCAATAAAAATATTAGTCAATACCCATCATCATGGTGACCATACTGGTGGAAATGAGAATATGCAAAAACTTGGCGCAACCATTATCGCTCATGATAATGTAAGACATCGTCTAGAGACTATATCAAAACGCGACGGGTCTTCGGAAGCTAAAGCAGCTTTGCCAATTATCACTTTTAATGATGAATTAAACTTGCATATTAACGGAGAAAAAATAGCGGTTTTTCATGTTGATCATGCACATACTGATGGTGATGCGCTTCTTTATTTCACAAAAAGTAATGTATTACATACTGGTGACACCTATTTTAAAGGTCGGTATCCTTTTATAGATTTAAAATCTGGCGGAAGCGTAAACGGTTATATCAATGCAGTAAAAACCGGATTAGGACATATTAACAACGATACTAAAGTCATTCCAGGCCATGGAAGCTTATCTAACAAGGAAGAGTACCAATCGTTCTTGGTAATGCTTGAGGATTTGAAATCTATTATTTCCGCAGAAATAAAAGCAGGCAAAACCGAAGAGGACGTCACAAAAAACGAAACTCTTACCAAAAATTATGATGCTCTTGGTTATGGAACTGGATTTATCAATTCTGAAAATATACGTCGTACGTTTTATGCGAGTTTGAAAGAATAGTTATCTCTTAAAAATCATTATACCAATTAAATACATCGGTACGAACACCTATTGTAAACCATGCCGTATCAGTATTTAATGCTGCAGCAGTATTGGCTTGAGGGTTATAATTTCTAAACGTAATATTAGTAAACAGTCGCAAGTTGGTTACTGGATTAATAATGTAACCTCCTGCTACGTCAGCTTGAAAAACACTAGTCGTATTTCCTTGTCCTACTGTAATTCCTGAGTTCGCATTTCGATCCACTTCACTTCTATAAATATTGCTTCCGTAGTTAAAATTATCAGTACCATCATTAAAATCAAATCCTCGTTTTCCTAGAATAAATTTTGCGTCTGCAAACCATCGTTTGTAATTATAACGACCAATTAAAATGGCTTCACTAAAGTTTGCTCCCCAAAGATGCGCCATAGGTTGGTTGTTGTGAGCATAGTTTAATACTATAGAATTGTGCGAATACGTATAAGGCCGCACACGATTGTATTCAAACTGAAGTAATAAATTGTCGACCTTAAACGCATCAAAATACTTGACTCCAATTTGGTAACCAAACTTATTTCTCCAACTCTTATTACCTCCTGTGATATCATCGATGGCAAATTCATCTAGAATAAATTGTCCATAAAGATTTACTTTATTGTTCCACTTGTATTTTGCCGATGCTCCTAAAATAGCATTACCGGCATCCTGACCTGTTGAAAACTCAATAGCTCTGTAAAATATAACTGGATTTAAGTAATTGATATCAAAACCTCTATTATTATCATTGGACCAAAGTACAGACTCAAACAAACCAATATTTAATCGTTTTGAAACATTCCAACTCAAGTAATGGTTTGCCATATATTTCGTTAAAAAAGCTCCGTCTTCAGTGACTTCTGCTCTCACATCTCTGAGCCACATCCATGTATTAGTATATTTTATTTTCCAAAATTTGGTATTCAGTTTTAAAAACGGATATGGGCTTGCTGAATCACTTTGTAATAGTGATCTGTAACCATCACCAATAAAATTCTTGCCGTGACCAAACTGAATATTTAAAAACTTAGCTGGAGTATACGATAAATAACCTTCGGCAACTGGATAATCAAAACCACCATCTTTAAATCGTTTTGACAAACCTCTTCCTGGAACAATTGGTTCTCCACCTTCGGCTTGAAGGCTTTCGGCATAATTATTAAAATACTGAGCAAATCTCCCTTGACTTTCATATATAGATGTAGAGAAACTGAATTTTTTTCCTAAACCACCCTGAACAAATATTCCCCTGGTATTGTTATACGTTGAACTAAAATCGGCTTCAGTATCCTTACCTACTTGTAAATCAAAAACTGGATCCACTGTAAACCAGTAGTCCTTACCTTGAACTTCTACCAAATGCTCATTCCATAATTTCCTGCTCCACCAACCATCACTTCCTTTTACTAACGCTTCTTTTTCTGCTTTGAAGTCATAATATGCCGAAACATCTTCATATATAAAAGGTTTTGATGCTGTATGACTATTGGTTCCTAAACCATTCATTTGTTGGTCAAATCTCGCGTAATAATTATGAGTAAACGGAATATTTAATTGGCTGCTATACTCAAGTTTTTCATATTTGACTATGCTATCATTTACCGTTTTAAACTCATCACTTACATCTTCATTTAAATCTGTTAACACTGTAATATCTGAAATACCTTTGTCTACTTCTTGTGTTTGAATTTCCTTAGGATCAACTAATGGAATTTTTACACTTAATGAATATTGAAAGAATGTAGGCTTCCCGTTATAGGTTCCAGGAGTGACCTTTGGTAAGGATTCAAAAACACGTTTGGTTTCATCCTTTAGCTCTTCGTATACCGAATCAATATACAGTACTGTTATTTTTCCCTCTTTATCTACTTCAAAAAGCACTTTAATTTCTCCTATATAACTATCATCTGTTACTATTTGAGGAACTTTAAGCTCATTATAAATATAGGTATTGATTTTATTGTTGAAACAGTTTTTTAACTCTTCAATGGGTTGCGACTCACACTCAGGAAAAATTGGAGATTTTTCAAAATTTTTGGTGTCTTGAGCAGGCAATAGACCGAAAGAAAGTAAGAAAAAAAATAATAAGCTATTCTTCATAGAGCAGGCGCATCATATTAGTTGGCGAAAGATACTATTTTTTTCAAAATAGCAGCACATAAAAAAGACGGTCTAAAATAAGTTTTAGACCGTCTATATGATTACAATAGTAACTGATAATTAGTTGCTCACATTAAATACTATTGGTAAATTATAAATTACCGAAACTGGTTTATGGCGCTGTAATCCTGGTTTCATAATTGGAATTTTTTTAGCAACGCGTTCTGCTTCTTTTTCAAGACTTGGATGTGGCGCCCTGGTAAAAATCTCGGTAACCTCACCATTTTGATTAATTTTAAACTGAACATCAATTTTTTGAATACCTGATAAACCTTCACGTGAAGCCAAATTAGTATCAAATTTTCTCTGAACGAGTCGTCCTAATTTATCCGACATGCATTTTACACGTTCTTTGTTCGATGTCTTCTTTTCGCATCCAGGATAAATTGGAACGACTTCAACATTTATCATATCGAAAATTTCTGGCACATATTCATCACCTGGATCATTATTATCAGTTAGTGAATTTGGGTCAACAATATCAGATGTTGTTTCGGGAGCTGTTATAATATCTACAATATCTGTTGGGACAGTATTATCAACAATATCAAAATCATTTGTAAGTACTTGTTTTTTGTGTTTCTTAATAGGTTTCTCCTTAGGCGCATCTTCTTCTACAATGATATTTTCCATTTGGTAGGTATTGTCTTCTGGAAGTAACTCACTATAAACTTCCGTGTCATAAAGCTTATCTTCAAATTTCATTTCAAAAATGCCATAGGCTCCCAGAAGGCAAAGAATTAAACCTATTTGAAAATAGAGCGACGAGTTTTTTTGTAAATTTACATCGTGCTTGTGTGTTTTTTGCACTTTATTACTCTGACCAGCAATATCGTGCGATTTTTTAAAATCTTTCATAATACTTAATTTAAAATGTTAATATTATGAGAAAAACACAATAAGCATACCAAAGTAAAAATCCCATCTAATTAATTTAGATGGGATTTTGAAATTTTATAGGGTACTTAAATATCTAATCTTGTACTTGAAATAAAATTGGTAATGAATAAGGTACATTTACAGGCTTTCCTCTTTGCTTACCTGGTTTCATTTTTGGCAATAAACCTATCACACGCTTGGCTTCTTTTTCAAGTCCTGGATGCGGCGCTCTTGCTCTAATACCCACTATATTTCCTGTTTTATCAATTTTAAAAATCACATTAATACGTTGTCTTCCTGATAATCCTAAATCACCAGCCAAATCTGTATTAAACTTTTTATTTACAAACTGGCTAATCTTATCAGACATACATTGTCTTTTAGCATCGTTGCTTTTTTCATTTTCACAACCTGGAAAAACAGGTACGTTTTCAATAACATTGAAAGGTACATCTATGTCTTCTTCTACTTCTTCGACCTCAATTTCTTCAACCTCAACGATTTCTTCTTCTTGATCTGTTTCGGTAGATTCAATTACAGTTTCCTCAATTTCCTTTTCATCTTCCACAATTTCAATTTCTTCTGGAACAACTGGTGGTGGAGGTGGTGGAGGTGGTGGAATTATTTCCTGCTGAGTAATTGGAATTTCTTCATCTTCTAAATCATCTAAATTTAATTGCCCAATATCAATGATTTCTTTTTCATAAGATTTATAATTAAGAGTCATATACGTTAAAGCAATCATCAATGCCAATCCTACGGCAAAATAAAGAGATGCGTTTCTTGTAACATCTGCTTTTGTATTCTTTTTAGGTTCCATGTGCTTAAAAGGTTTTAAGAATGCTAAATTAACCAATAATTTGTTAAAAAAGCAAGGTATTAGTCTATTTTAACTTTCGTTTTCGTTATAAATATCAACATTGCAACAGCAATTAAAGCTCCTAGTGCATTTGCAACGGCATCATAAACATCAAATGTTCGATGTGATGTTGCGACGTATTGTAGAACTTCAATAATTATGCCATAAACAATGGCTATCGTAGCCGATGTTTTTATGGTATTGGTATAGTTTTTTGAGAAACCATAATTACACATGAGTAATGTGAATATAAAATAAGCAACTGAATGGTATATTTTATCATCAAAAGAAGACCCTAAACTAGGGATGCTCTTTAAATGCATCAAACTGGTAATAGTTAATGTTAACGTGTAGACTACAAGAAGTAGCAGTGCCCATTTTTTAACCTCCAATAATAGCTTTGTAATCATCGGCAGATAATAAATTATCGATTTCTGAAGCGTCAGAAAACTTGATTTTAATCATCCAACCATCACCATAAGGATCAGTATTTACTTTTTCTGGTTCGTCTTCAAGACTCTCATTAAACGCAACTATTTCGCCAGATAAGGGTAAAAACAAATCTGAAACTGTTTTAACAGCTTCTACTGTTCCAAAAATTTCTTCGACGTCTAAGGTTTCATCAAGCGTTTCTACTTCCACGTAGACAATGTCTCCTAATTCTCCTTGTGCGAAATCAGTAATTCCAACTGTGGCTGTATCACCTTCAATTTTAATCCATTCGTGGTCTTTGGTGTACTTTAAATCTGATGGTATATTCATTTATAATTTAATTTTTTATAGATGCAAAAGTAATTTTTTTAGGCTTTAGTTACTAGTTAATTTCCAAAATTGTATCGTAACGTAAATCCTGTTCTAACAGTTGTTTGTGGAAATGCCGTAGATATTTCATATTCTGAAAACGAGTAATCGAAGTAAAATATCGCGGTTAAATATTTAGTAAAGGCATAATCTGCACTGTACTTTAATCCCCAAATAGTTTGACCTTGAGTGATTTGGTTGTTCTCAATATCTAAATACCTGATTATCGTTTTATTATTTCTTACAGATATATCGGCTTTCATATTTAAATCACTCTTAATCACCTGTTTTGGTCCAGCGAGTTTAGAACGAATACGAAGATCTTTGATACGATAACCTAAGCCCAAAATATATTCATTTCCTTGAATTTCAGTTAAAAGATTATTATCAAAACTCATGGATAGAATTCTGTCTTTTTTCATTTCTGCCAAGATTTTGACTGAATTCTTCATTTCAAAATCCAGTCTAAATAACGGACTAAATTGTTCTTCTAAGTTGATATTACTAAAAACTATTGGGTTTTTATAATTTCCAGATTGATCAATAGCGTTTGGATTTTGATCTTCGTAATCTACGCCTGGTTGTAAATCATCTGGATCTAAATCTAAGTTTGTTCTAAACTGATTTATGGTATAGCTAGAACGGTAACCATGAGTGATTGAGAATCGCTTAAAGTTCTTTTTAAACCATTTCATTTTCATGAATCCTGTATATTTTAACTGCCAGTTTGGAATTGGAATATCTCTAAAGGCAGATAGGCTAATTTTATCAGGGCTTGTACCTTTGTAAGCTGCTAAGAACGACGGCAAGAGTACAGCCTGATTGTTTTTTCCAAAACCTAAAGGATAGCCTTCTCCGTCTACACCATAGTTGTCATTGCCATAAAAGTTCCTTGCTAAACGTCTTGCAACTACCAACCTATTAGATCTAAAATCTTCAAAAGTTACAGATTGTGTCTCGTCACTTTTACTAAATGCTGTTTTAATTAACGCTGTTGAAATATTAAAGTTTCCGAAGGAATTTCTAATTAAGGTTTCATATTGCAACTTACCATCATTATTAATATCTCTGACTACAAAATTCTCACTGGAGTTTTCAGAGTAAATACGACCACCTGTTAAATCTATATTTAAATCGCTAATCAATTCAATATCTGCTGCAAGATCTAACACACGATTTGTCGTTTCGTTATATTGCTGATTAAAACTGTCAAAAGTGGTTAACCATCCATTTCCGGCAGCTAATTGTCTAATATCACTTTGACTACCAAAAGTATAACCCAAAGTTGGTTTTAGAGTTCCTATAAAACCCGGTGTTCTGAGATAACCTGGTAAAAATGTTCCGTTATTTTCGGTATAATTTATTTGCACACGCTTTACTGCTGTCAATAAATCAATCGCGCCATTTAAAATTTTTGTGCCGGCGCCACCTTTCTTACTTTCTTCGCTACTTGCCAATGGTTTTCCGTCCTTTCCTAAAGCTCCTGGTGTTGCACTTTTGCTTACTCTAGAACCTCTAGTTTTCTTTTTAGTTAAACCAATATATTTGTAGAGCGTTTCTAGATTGAATGTCGTATTTAAATTATGTGTATTAGCATTTTGAATCGAGTTACCTAAATTTTGGAAAGAAACCGAACCATCTTCAGCCTCAACTGGTAAATTATTATTTAAATCTGATCCTTTTTGCCATTGAAAATCTCCTGTATAAGAATAGGTTGCTCTCATAAAACCTAATGTAGGAATCTTATACAACGGAATTTCATAGTTTATTTGTATCTGCTGATTTTGAATGTTTGGATCTCCTAAATCAAAGAAACCATCCCATACATCTAAGTTTGGATTTTGTCTTCCGTTAATCTCATCATTTACAAAATAGTTTCTAACTATATTAGTGTTTGCCGCTGTAAAGTTTAAGCTCAGTGCTTTGGTTAAATTATAATTGAGTGTGTATTGTGTATTGAAATTATAGTTTCTACGGAATAACTCTTCTAAACCAATATTACCTCCTGCTAAATCAATTTCTCTAAATTTTTGTTTGTTGAACTGTCGAATAATATCAGAGTTCATCGAAAAGCTGGTTGGTATTGGATTAAAATTAAAATCTTTAAGGATCTTCCAATATTTTCCAGTAAACAAAGAATCGTTTTTCTTGAAGGGCTCAATAGACTTTGGTTCAAAACTGTAATTATAATTGACGCCTGCTCTAATGTTTTGATTTAATGAGTTTTCAATTTCAAAATCTCTGTGCTCTTCTTTATTATAAGAATAGTTGAACGTTAAATTCTCGACATCATAGAACTGTGGTTTTTTATCTGTTGTTCGATTTTTTCTAACACCAATGAAATTAATACTTTTTCGCTTTGTATAGTCTTCAGATTGCGTTTGTATATTCTCTCGTTCTTCATCAGAACTTGCAGCATCAATTCTAGCTTCTAATTTAATATCCTTATAAAACTGATCGTACTCAGGTGTTATGATTTGTTCTCCAACTCCGTAATTAAATGGTAGTTGAATTCCCCATGTCTTCGGTAGTAACTGTCCTAAATTTAAATTGGTAACCACATCATACTGCGTCACATCTTCACGACTGCGCTCATTTGGTCTTTGCTCTACAGAACCAAAACCAATGGTACTCATTCTTCCTGTTGCACTTATGTTTGCAAAATCTGCCAAATTACTATCCACAGCTGCTACAGCTGCCCAACCACCTTCATTATCTAAACCTGATAATCGTAGCTCGTTAAACCAAACTTCTCCACACTCATCCATTCCACTTTGACCAGAGTTTTTAATACCAACCATCAAAACCCTCACATCTCCAAAGTTTGGATTTCCTTTTATGGCTACTCTTTGTTGATCGAGTGTAAGTGGATCAAATTCATCAACTTCTATTAATTCTCCATTTATAACATCATAGAATAATGGATCTATACTGGCCAGTGTTCCATTGGCAATTCCTATAGATTTCATTTTCTCTAATATTTCTAATTCCATATTGATTTCATTGCCTTCGGGCCATACACTTTCGGGAGTTGCAGGACCAGATGATACTCTTAAAGGCACTTCAATTTGATAATAGTTTTGTGTAAAATCATTACCCATACGAATAAATCCTACCAAGTCACCATCGGTAAGTGTTCCGGTATCACCTTCTTCAGCATGGATAAACATACGCAGTTTCTGATACTGTCGCATATCTACATTAATATTTTTAAATACACCACGTGAATCTTCGGGTTCTAAATCACAAACCTCAAGTTGCAAGGATTGCTCATTTTGTCTAATAATATTATTGTTGTTGTTTAACTGTTCTAATACAACTCCTGGAGGCAATACATAATTTCCATCATTTTGCTGAAGACCAACAACACCAACACTAAATTCAGTATTATCATCATCATTACTTCCCTCACCATCAAGTGATAAAGTATAACGTCTCCAATCACTACGAACCAAATCTAAAGTTGCAAAACGCAATACGGTTGGTTGTGTGAAATCTTCTAAAAATAAACGCGCAAAACGTACGGATCTAATATCTGAAATACCTCCTACGGCTGTTCTGCTTGGCCCTTCTGCAATTGGAATTCTAAATTGATACCAAGTAACCGTTTCGGTTTGACCATTTGGTAAAGTCACCTGACGGTCTTTAATATCATTAATTTGTGGGTTATTTGCATTTAAGGTTAATGGAGTGATATCAACTTCATATTGAAAATAACTATCAATCGTATTCATTGTATTATCTCTGTTGATATCTTCTACATCAGGTTGTGGTGTTGAACCACGATTAGTATCTGTAAAAACATCTGGTGAGTTTCCTTCCAAACCGTTGTATTGTTTGTAGCGCTCAAAAATATTTCCGCTATTATTTAAATAATACAAATAGTTATCATTAGATGGATCTGGCCCAAAAGCACCTCCAAATTGTGCGGCCTCTTCAGCATCATCATACCCATCGTAACCAACATCTTGATTGTTTCGGTCTTGTCCTGTTGTTGAGAAGGTATAAATCAAAGATTGATTTCTAGGTACCACAGTTTGATAAACGGTTTCCGGCAACAAAGGAGTTATATCACCATTTTCAGGTAATCCATTTTCATATTGTTTTTTACCATCCTTTAGTACATCTTCAGAAATATTACCAAGATTAACAAATAGCTTTCCTCCTGGTACATTTGGATCATTCAAAAAAGGATCTTGCAACCAAAATTCAATGTACTCTACATTGGCTTGTTCAAAATCTGTTGATGTAATTTGCCTTGTAATTCCGGCCCAACTCGTCGCTGGATTTAAATTATCATTTGCTGCTGCTGGATCATAATTATAAGGCCCCCTTTCTGTAGGGTAATAGGCTAAATCTAAGGTGTTTATTACTGTGCTTTGACCTTGAGCAATATCTATTTGAGGAAAAACCTCATCAATAAAAACTCGTCTCGTATATAAATCAGATACGTCATCATCACTTATTTCATCTGGTCGCTGGCTACTATAAAAAATGGGATCAATCGTATACCAGTTTAAAAAAGCACGATCAAATCCATTTTGAATTCCTGGTGTGTTTACTTGATCATCTTCTGAAACTCCATTCACTGTTCTCGGTCTACTCGACAAGAACCAAGATAGTGGTGACAATAAATCAATAGCACCTTGAGTGCCCTCAAAATCATCTACATAAGCTGTAGCTTCATTATTAAAATCTGTCCCTTTTGGTGCTCCAGGAGCTAAGTATGCAAACTCACCTCTTACAGAAAGGTTTGAAGGCACATCAGTATCAATATTTGGTAGTTTATTTACTAATCGTGTTAGGAAAGGAACTTCAGTAGAATAATTTCCGTTGAAACCAAAAATAGTATTGTTAATTGGCTCAGTATTATAATTCGCTTTTTGAGTAATTGGACGTTCGTTTAAGTTTAATAAGGTTGCTCCTAACACAAAATTCTCATTGAACTGGTGCTCTACATTAACACCTGTAAAACGTCTCGTTTGTTGACCAAATACAGCATTGTTCTCTACCGAAACATTAATTGGAGTATTAGATGATTTTAATGCTTCATCAATAATATAGACGCGACCAATTTGATAGTTTACCGTATAATCTTGTCCTTCAACTAAAGTTCGCCCACCTGCGGTTACGATAACAGAACCTCGTGGCACATTAAATGCTCCTAACGGAATACCATCGCCTCCTGATGATTTATATCGCCCTTTAATTTGGAATTTATTTTTCTCCGCCTCATCTAAAGCAGCCGTTTTAGTTTGTTTATAAAGAATATCGTAAACGTACTTTTCTTGGTTTAAGTTGGTGTAGGTTTCTAATTCGTAATCTGCATCATTATTTATAGAACTATCATCATCTAAAATATCAAAAAGATATCGACCAAAAGGTTCAACTTTGGTAAACATGATTTTTCCATTTTGCGTCAGTACTGTAAGTCCAGGAACAAAATCAAAAAACCCATCACCTCCTGATTGCGGATCATTATTAAAGTTCAACCTATCTAAGTGAAAAAGTCTTATAAGCGGCACATCCTGAATTTCAGAATCATCGTTATCTATATTAGGTGTATTATTGTCAAAAATCGGAAATGAGGTGCCTTCAACTGGCACAATGTAGTTTAATGGCGATGTTTCGGTATAAAAAATATTAAGTGTGAAATCATCTTGGTCCAATTGAAATGCTCCTGTATCATAAACATTTTTCATCATTAAGTCCCAAATAGGTTGATTCACGTCAGTAATAGGACTCTTTAACATTTTAACTACCAAACTTTGTGTAGACCCTTCGGCAACTACGAAACCGTCATTAATCCCATCTGCATTGATATCTGGACCATTATCTATAATACCGTCACCATTAACATCAGAATCTGAAATATCACTAATCCCATCACCATCAGTATCAGTACCGTTATCTGCAATGCCGTCACCATTAATATCCACGTCAGCAACATTAGGAATTCCATCACCATCATCATCCGTATTGGTTGCTGTTGAATTTACACCATCATTAGCAAATTCACCTACTTGATACACTTCACCTCCAACTGTATATTGAAATGCAACGGCTAGAATTTCATCATTAAGCAATCTTTGATTTAAAGAGATATAACCTAATTGTTGGCTGAGTTCATAATCTCTTCCTTGTTCTAATTTTTTTGCGTTTTCTAATTTCCCAAAATCAAAACCTTCATTTGCAGGTGTTAATATTCCTTGTTCTGCTGTTGTGATATCTCTTATGGCAGGTGATAAAAACGAACCTCCATTTCCAATATTTGTGGGATCAAAGCCGTTGTTATCATTATCAGGTAATGAGGAGCCTGACGGATTAATAAATCCACCTGGAGGCACACCTCCATTCAAACCGATAGTTTCAAACTCACCTAAATCTTGAAGTGCCACAACGTTTCTTACATTATCGGTTTGATTACTTCGGTTAGTTACCCAAACTTCAATTCTTGTAATTTGAATATTGTTGTTTATAAACGGGTAACGAAGCATTGCATCGTCGTAGTTGTTTCTAAAATACTGCGATAAGAAATAGTGTCTATTCTCGTCATAATCTCTGATAAAAAATTCAAATTCTTCAACCGTTCCACCACCTTGTGCAACAACAGATTGTGACTGTGACTGTTGTTCAGAAAATATAGCAGTAACACTTGTTTTACCAAATTGTAGTTCTGTCTTTACACCAAATAAACTTTGCGCACCTGTTATTAATGAGCTATTAAGTGGCATATTTACGTTACCAACTTCAATTTTTCTAACGATGTCATCTTCGGTTGGTGTGTATTCTAATTTTACTAAATTTTGAAAATCAAAAGTCGACTCAGTATCATAGTTTGCTGTCACTTGCAAACGTGTACCCACTTTACCGAGTAAGCTTAAACTAATGCGCTGGTCGAAATCAAAAGTAAAATTACTTCGGTTTCTTGGAGAGAAAGTCGGATTATCTTGTTTTGTAAATAGAATTCCTAAATCCATTTCTACCGATCCTTGCGGAATCACCTCAATAGTATTACCTCCAAAAATAGATTCAAAAAAACCAGAATTGATATAAAATTCAGGTAAAAGGTTTTTTTGTTCTTCTTCTGAGCCTTCTTTTTGACCTGCTGCAGCATCAATTTTTTGCTTGTAGTATAAACGTTGTTGTTCTTCAAGCACTAGTTTTTGAAATTCCTCAGGTGTTAAAATTATAGGGTAATTGATATTAAAACTTCCTACCTTTTCTGTAAAGATGTAGCGATCTATATTAGGATCATATGTGTATTTTGAAATGATACTCTGAGGATTTGGAAAGTTTAATGTTCCTAATGAAAATCCTGTTTTAGTTGTATCTTGAGCGGTCGTTGGAGTCGTTTGAGAGAATCCAAAAGCACTCACCAATAAAAAAGCAAGGGTATATAAAAGACGATGTGATGATTTTAGTATCGTATAGTTAGTTGTAATCAAATTGTTATAAGTTTTTTAAAGCTTCTTTAATAATCGTTTCAACAGTTGCATCTGGTTGTTGAGACACAATTTTATCCACAATACGTTCGGACTGCTTTTTAGCAAACCCTAAAACTTCTAAAGCAGATAACGCTTCTTCTTTGTTGGTATTGTTTTTATTAACAGAAACTTCGTCAATATCGTAAACTTTAAGTATTTTATCTTTTAAATCCAAAATAACTCGTGCAGCTGTCTTTGCTCCAATCCCTTTAATAGACTGTATTAATACCGCATCTCCATGTGCGATACCTTCTTTAACCTGTTGAGGAGACAATGAGGATAACATGGTACGTGCTGTATTTGCACCAATGCCACTCACTGAGATTAAAAGTTTAAAAATCTCGCGTTCTGCCAACGATGAGAACCCGAATAACGTATGTGAATCTTCTCGCACAATTAAATGTGAAAATAACTTTAGTGACTCTTGATCAGGAATTTGAGAAAACGTATGTAAAGATATATGTAATAGATAACCAACACCATTGCAGTCTATAACGACATCTGTTGGATTCTTTTCTACCAATCTACCTTGAATATGTGTAATCATTTACAGCTTGGATTAAATCCGTATTAAAACTCAAATGTAATAAAATTATTTACATTACAAAGCTGTTAGCCGTCTAAAGCATTGCGCTTTTGCGCTTCTCGTTTTTCTGTTTGTTGTGCATCAATCACAGCAATAGCTGTCATGTTTACAATTTCGTCTACACTTGCACCTAATTGAAGTATGTGAACAGGTTTATTCATTCCCATCATAATTGGCCCAATAGAGTCTGCTTTATTCAGTTCTTTCAGTAATTTATAGGTGATATTCGCCGATTCTAAATTCGGAAATATTAACGTGTTCACCTTTCGTCCAGCTAGTTTTGAAAACGGAAATATATCCTGAAGCATTTCACGATTTAATGCAAAATCAGTTTGCAATTCACCATCAACAACCAGATCTGGGTGTCTTTTATGTAAATAGCTCACCGCTTCTCGCACTTTGGTTGCTGTTTGATCTTTTGAAGACCCAAAGTTAGAATACGAAATCATTGCCATTACAGGTTCCATTCCAAACATCTTTACGATACGTGCTGTCATTTGAGCAATTCGCGTTAAATCATCGGCTGATGGATTGATATTAATTGACGTATCACTCAAAAACATGGGTCCACGTTGTGTCATCATAATATTTGTAGTAGCAATCCTTGTCGAGTCTGGTGCCATACCAATCAACTCTAACATAGGTTTTACTACAGAAGGGTAGCTTCTAGAATATCCAGAAATTAAAGCATCTGCATCGCCTTCATTTACCATCATTGCTGCGTAGTAGTTGCGTTCTCGTAATAATTTTTCAGCTGAAAATAAAGTAATTCCATTTCTCTTACGCTGTTCCCAATATACTCTTGCGTACTTGTTTTTTCGTTCTTCCTCTTCGTCTGTTTTAGGATCTATAATTTCTAAATCTCCTTCAAACTCTAGTTCTTCCATTAGGTTTAGAATCTTGTCTTTACGTCCCAAAAGAATAGGAATCGCAATGCCTTCATCATGCACAATTTGTGCTGCTTTTAAAACATCTAACTGGTCAGCCTCAGCGAAAACGACGCGTTTAGGATTGAGCTTTGCTCTGTTTAAAAGTAATCTTACAATTTTATTATCAGAATCTAAACGCTCTAATAATTCATCTTTATACTTTTCCCAATCTTCAATAGGTTCTTTAGCAATACCACTTTCCATAGCTGCTTTGGCTACTGCTGGAGGCACTTCGGCAATTAAACGAGGGTCAAATGGTTTTGGGATGATATAATCCTTTCCGAAGGTTAAACGCGTTTCACCATAAGCGATATTTACTTGCTCAGGAACTGGCTCTTTAGCTAAATCAGCTAAGGCTTTTACAGCAGCCATTTTCATAGCTTCATTAATTTTGGTAGCTCTTACATCCAAAGCACCTCTAAAAATAAATGGAAATCCTAATACATTATTCACTTGGTTAGGATGGTCACTTCGGCCTGTTGCCATAATAATATCATCTCGAGTATCAACAGCTAACTGATATTTTATTTCAGGATCCGGATTTGCCATCGCAAATACAATTGGATTTTTTGCCATTGACAGTAACATCTTAGGACTTACTAAATCTGGCATGGATAAACCAATAAAGACATCGGCATCTAGCATGGCTTCATCTAACGTATCAATTTTTCTATGTGTTGCAAATTCAGACTTCTCAGGTGTTAAATTGTCCCGATCGTCTCTAATCACACCCTTACTATCAAGCATGACCATGTTTTTACGTGTTGCACCAAATGCTTGATATAATCTTGAGCATGAAATCGCAGCAGCTCCAGCACCACTGATCACAATGTTAACCTCTTCAATATTTTTCTCAGCGATTTCAAGGGCATTTAATAAGGCTGCAGCCGAAATAATTGCTGTTCCGTGTTGGTCATCATGCATTACAGGAATATCGAGTTCTTCTTTGAGACGACGTTCTATTTCAAAAGCTTCAGGAGCTTTAATATCTTCAAGATTGATACCTCCAAATGTAGGCGCAATCATTTTTACAGTTTGGATGAACTCTTCAATATTTTCAGTATCAACTTCTATATCAAATACATCAATATCGGCAAATATTTTAAAGAGCAACCCCTTACCTTCCATAACAGGTTTTGACGCTTCAGGACCAATATTCCCTAAACCTAAAACTGCTGTTCCATTTGAAATTACAGCTACTAAATTTCCTTTAGCAGTATATTTGTAAACGTTATTTTTATCCTTTTCAATTTCCAAACAAGGCTCTGCAACGCCAGGAGAATAGGCTAATGATAAATCTCTTTGTGATGCATATTTTTTTGTTGGAACCACTTGAATTTTACCAGGAGTTGGTTTGGCGTGATAAATTAAAGCTTCTCTTCGTTTACTTTGCTTGCTCATATGCTGTGTGAATTAATCAATTAGTAATTATATGTGGTGAGGAACTGATTTACAAATGTAAGTGTTTTGTAAGAAACTTAAACTGGGATTATTTTTTGTTTTATTCGGAAATTTTAATCTTTCAAAAAAGTTATATTTCGTTGTAACCCTTCAAACTTCGTTCGTTTCACCGCTGACTTTTTGAATACCTTATTAAAGGTGTCCTTCGTAATCTCTTCCCAATCTTTTTTGCTCATATCTAACAATTCCGGATGAGGATTAAATAGTGGCTCGCTATGTGCTTTAGAAAAGCGATTCCATGGACAAACATCCTGACAAATATCACATCCAAACATCCAATCATCAAACTGATTTTTAAATTCTGAAGGGATATTCTCTTTTAACTCGATAGTAAAATACGAAATACATTTACCCCCATCAACCACATATGGTTCTGTAATGGCCTCAGTTGGACACGCATCAATGCATGCTGTGCACGTCCCGCAATGATCGGTTGTAGCTTGGTCATACTCTAGGTCTAAATCGATAATGAGTTCGGCAATAAAGTAAAATGATCCTACTTGTTGTGTTAATAAGTTGCTATGTTTACCAATCCATCCTAATCCTGATTTTGCAGCCCAAGCTTTATCCAAAACTGGCGCTGAATCTACAAACGCTCGACCATGAACCTCGCCAATTTCATCTTGAATAGAATGTAATAATTGTTTCAACTTATCTTTGATGACAAAATGATAATCCGTTCCATAAGCATATTTAGACAGCTTATAACTTTCAGCATTTTGAATTTCTGAAGGATAATAATTTAAGAGTAACGACACGACACTTTTTGAGCCTTCAACTAGTTTTGTAGGATCCAAACGCTTATCGAAATGATTTTCCATATAGCGCATTTCGCCATGCGCATTGTTCTTTAACCATTTTTCAAGTCTTGGTGCTTCTTCCTCTAAGAATCCTGCTTTACTGATTCCGCAGGACAAAAAACCAAGACGTTTGGCTTCGTCTTTAATAAACTGACTATATTTTGACTTATTATCGATCACCTTTTTTCAAATCTAACTTGTGCGTTTTTTGGCTTTAAGGTAATTAATGGTGTGATATCTATCTCGTCAAATTCTGGGTGCATTTTAAATTTTGAAACGAGTTCGGTCACGGCAATAATCATTTCAAACATGGCAAAATTATTACCAATACATTTTCGTGGCCCAGCGCCAAATGGAAAATATTGCGAAGAGAATTTTCTTGCGCCTTCATTAAATCGTTCTGGCTTAAATGCATTTGGATGCTCCCACAAATCTGGATGCTTATGCATTTCATAAACCGAAAATAAAAGATTACAACCAGGTTCAAAATCCATACCATTAAAACTGTCTGCTTCAACATTCACACGGTCTATAAAATATGCTGGAGGATACAAGCGCATGGACTCTTCAAGTACTTGTTGACAAACTTTAGATGTTGAAACTCGCGTCATTAAATCAGTGGCATCACCTCCTAAATCTTGCCATTCTTTATAAATCTTATCTTGCCATTCAGGATGTTTTGCTAATAATTGAAAGGTAAATGTTAGTGCGTTTGAAGTTGTTTCATGACCGGCAGTGAAAATAATTAAGATTTCATCGATGAGTTGTTCTTCTGACATCCCTTTGCCATCATCATACTTGGTCTCTAAAAGCATATCTAGTAAATCATCATACCGTTTTCCTGAGGTTTTTCTTTCGTCTACGATTCCTTTTAGAATGGTACGTGCTTCTTTTGAAAGGTTTAAATATTTGTCTAATGTTCCACTGATATTAAACCACCATCCCAAATAGGGCTGACGTAGTTCTCTAACCAACATTCTTTGATTCGCTTCGGTTATAAACTGAAGCCTTTCCATGTCTTTAGCTTTTGCTGCTTTTGTGAATAATGACTTTACAACCGTTTGAAATGCCAAATCATTAAGAATAGGAAAAAGATCAATGGTTTTATCAGTTGTAATAGTTTCAAACTCCGAAACTATGGTGTCTTGCATTCCGCTTAATAAATTTTCTAGTTGCTTTTTATGAAAAGCAGGCTGCATCATTTTACGTTGTTTTTTCCATTTTTCGCCTTCAGAAGTTAATAAGCCTTCACCAACATATTTTACTAAATCTACGGTTTGGATTTTAGACTTCACATAATTCTTTTGATTTTTCTGAAGTACATATTGTGCTAATGCTGTGTCTCTAGAAAAAAATACTTCAGTATTGAACCCAACTTTTAAACGGAACGTATCCCCTTTCTCATCAAAATTCTTACGATGAAAAGGCAATGGATTTTTAAGAATCTCAAGTGAATGCTTAATGAATTTATTTAAGGGAACTGCTGGTATGTCTTTTTTTGAATGCATTAACTGTTATGTATTAAGCTGATTATTTATTGTCATTTCGACAGAGCGAAGAATGAGCGACGAGAAATCTTTAGGTTCAGTATTTGCAACATCTAATCTCAATGAGATTCTTCCTCATACGTCGTCTGAATGACCAGGTTCTATATTAAAACAATCCGCCTTGAGTGGGTCCTTTTATTTTGCCTAAGTGTTTGTACGCTTGCTCAGTGACTTCACGTCCGCGAGGTGTGCGCATTAAAAACCCTTGTTGAATTAAAAATGGCTCATAGACTTCTTCAATAGTTTCTGCACTTTCACTCACTGCGGTCGCAATTGTTGTTATGCCTACTGGTCCGCCTTTAAATTTTTCAATAATAGTTGACAAAATTTTATTATCCATTTCGTCCAAACCATGAGCATCTACGTTAAGTGCTTCTAAGCCAAATTTAGCAATCTTGATATCTATGTTACCATTTCCTTTAATTTGAGCGAAATCACGAACTCTACGCAATAGTGCGTTTGCTATTCTTGGTGTTCCTCGACTTCGTCCTGCAATTTCTGTAGCAGCTTCCATAGACGTATACACTCCTAAAATAGTGGCACTGCGTTGAACGATTGTAGTTAATAATTCGGTATTATAATATTGTAGTCGGCTTTGAATTCCGAATCGTGCTCGCATTGGAGCTGTCAACAAACCAGAACGTGTTGTTGCTCCGACTAATGTAAATGGATTTAAGTTGAGTTGAACTGTTCTGGCATTTGGTCCAGACTCAATCATGATATCTATTTTATAGTCTTCCATAGCAGAATATAAATACTCCTCTACAATGGGACTCAATCGATGAATTTCATCAATAAACAAGACATCGCGTTCATCGAGATTAGTTAACAGTCCAGCTAAATCTCCTGGCTTATCTAATACTGGTCCTGAGGTAACTTTAATACCTACATTAAGTTCACTCGCTAAAATATGTGCTAAGGTTGTTTTTCCTAATCCTGGAGGACCATGAAATAAGGTATGATCTAAAGCTTCATCTCGACCATTAGCTGCTTGAACAAAAATTTGGAGATTTTCTAACACTTGATCCTGACCTGTAAAATCATCAAATGACAAAGGCCTTAATTTTTTTTCTACGTCTTGTTCTTCAGGAGAAAAATTATCGTTTGTTGGATCTAGGTTTTCGTTCATAGTATTTCCCACGACAGTGGAAATCTCTTTAAGATTGATAATAAGAACTGAAATAAATTCAGCTTAAACAAATATAAACAAAAAGCCTTTCTGTTTTAAAGAAAGGCTTTGTAATAATATTTTAGATTCTCGTTTACGAGATTTTCTATTTTATAGAATTCTAATGATGCAGTTCCTCTTCGCCTTCTTTCATTGGCACATTTTGAGGCACGAAATCATCATCGTGACCTGGCTTACTGTAATCATAAGGCCAACGGTATACGTGAGGAATGTCGCCTTCCCAGTTTCCATGAATATGCTTTACTGGAGCTGTCCATTCTAATGTAGTTGATCTCCATGGGTTTTGCTCTGACTTTTTTCCGTAGAAAATAGAGTGGAAGAAATTCCATAAATAAACCAATTGGAAGAGACCACCTATAATGGCGAACATGGTAATAACCACATTAGCATTTGCAGTATCATCAAATAGCGGGAAATTAGAGTTTGTATAATAACGTCTTGGCAAACCTGCCATACCTATAAAGTGCATTGGGAAGAAAACTCCGTAAGCACAGATTGCCGTTACCCAAAAGTGTAAGTATCCTAAGTTTTTATTTAGCATACGACCATACATTTTAGGGAACCAATGGTAGATACCTGCAAACATTCCATATAGTGCTGAAATACCCATTACCAAGTGGAAGTGTGCTACAACGAAATACGTATCATGAACATTAATATCTAAGGCACTATCTCCTAATATGATTCCTGTTAAACCACCAGTAATGAATGTTGAAACAAATCCGATAGAAAATAACATGGCTGGATTCATCTGTATATTACCTTTCCATATGGTGGTAATCCAGTTGAATGCTTTTACTGCCGAAGGAATTGCAATCAATAAGGTTGTAAATGTAAATACAGATCCTAAAAATGGATTCATTCCTGAAATAAACATATGGTGTCCCCAAACGATTGTTGATAGAAATGCAATGGCTAAAATAGACATGATCATTGCGCGATAACCAAAAATTGGTTTTCGTGAATTAGAGGCCATAATTTCTGACACTAATCCCATCGCTGGAAGAATAACAATATATACTTCTGGATGACCTAAGAACCAAAATAAGTGTTCAAATAATACAGGAGAACCTCCTTGATAGTGCAATACTTCGCCTTGAATAAAAATATCTGACAGAAAGAATGATGTGCCAAAACTTCTATCCATTATCAATAAAAGCGCTGCTGATAATAATACTGGAAATGAAATCACACCAATAATAGCAGTTACAAAAAATGCCCAGATTGTTAACGGAAGTCTTGTCATAGACATTCCTTTTGTACGTAAATTAATTACTGTAACGATATAGTTTAATGATCCTAATAATGAAGATGCAATAAATATTGCCATCGATACTAACCACAAGGTCATACCCATACCAGAACCTCCTTGGGCCATTGGTAAAGCACTTAATGGTGGATATATCGTCCAACCTGCCGCCGCCGGTCCAGCTTCAACAAATAAAGAAATAACCATGATAACACTAGATACAAAAAACAACCAGTACGATACCATGTTTAAGAACCCAGAAGCCATATCTCGTGCTCCAATTTGCAAAGGAATTAATAGGTTACTAAATGTACCACTCAATCCTGCAGTAAGTACAAAGAATACCATGATAGTACCATGAATAGTTACTAATGCCAAATAAATATCGGCATCCATAACACCGTCTGGTGCCCATTTACCGAGTAAAGCTTCAAAAAGAACATTAGGTTCTTCTGGCCATGCAATTTGCATACGCATCATCATAGACATCAAAACACCAATAACTCCCATAATAGTACCCGTAACTAGGTACTGTTTAGCAATCATTTTGTGATCTTGACTAAATATGTATTTAGTCACAAAAGTTTCTTTATGATGATGTCCGTGATCGTCGTCGTGTGCGTGAGTATCTGCGTGTGCTGACATAATCTATTTTCGTTTTTAAGTCTTTTTAGTTAGTTAAAGAATTCTTGAATGTTGTTTGCTCTGCAATCCAAGCATCGTATTCTTCTTGAGTTTCTACAATAATTTTCATTTGCATGTTATAATGCGATTTTCCACAAATCTTATTACATAATAACAGATAATCAAATTCGTATAATACTTCTTGCCCTTTAGCTTCGATATCCTCTTTGTTCTCTTGTCTAAGCGCATTAATATTAGCCACTTTTTCCACGATATCAGGATTAAGACGCATATCTGCCGTAGTAACACTTGGTGTGAAACCGAACTGTGTAATCATCCCTGGAACACAATTCATTTGAGCTCTAAAATGTGGCATATACGCTGAGTGCAATACATCTTGGGAACGCATCTTAAACAAGACAGGTACGCCAACTGGTAAATGCAATTCCGTAGTAATAATATCATCTTGTGCATTAGGATCTGATTCATCAAGACCTAGAATATTAGCACGATCAATATCAATTAATCTTACATTAGCCATACCTAAGGTATTATCATCTCCAGAATAACGAGCCTTCCAGTTAAATTGCTGCGCATACAATTCAATAACCATCGTATCCTCAGTTTCCTCAACGTTCATAATGCTCGTCCAAGTAAATAAACCATAAATAATTAAACCTGCTAAAACAACTACAGGAATGAATGTCCATATGGCCTCAAGTGTATTATTATCGGCATAGTATAAAGCCTGTTTTCCTTTTTCCCCTTTGTATTTATAAGCGAAGTAGTGCAGTAAAAATTGCGTAAAGGTTTGGACTACAAATATAAGAGCCATTGATATGACCATTAAATTATCTAAACCAGGACCATGTTCTGATGCCGAATTAGACATAAGTGGTAAGTCTCCTAAATACCAAAAACTAGCGATTGTAATGGCATAAATGAAGATCAAAAACCCCATCATTAAATACGCATTAAGTGTATTGTCTTTGTCGGTAGCTACTTGTGAATTTGATGTACCTACTTGAGCCAAATCAAAGATCTTAACCATTTGCCAAATTGCAACAGCTATGAAAAGTAATATTATAATTGTTAAAAAAGCAGTCATTGTCGTTTCTGTTCTTTATATTTTATTAATAATGGAAATGTTCACTTTCTTTAATGAAAGGGTTACGTTTTGGTTCTAACGGTGCTTTTGTTAAAGCTGTAAAGACCACAAAAATAAATAATCCTGCAAAAAGAAGTATTGAACTTATTTCTGGTATGCCTATTGACCATTGATCACCCACTGTAGCTGGCATAATCATATTGAAGATATCAATATAATGACCACATAAGATAATGATACCTGCCATAATAACGAACCAAGGAATACGCTTGTAATCACTGTTCATCAATATTAGAAATGGAAATACAAAATTCATAGCAACCATACCTAAAAACGGTATTTGATAATCCTGGAATCTAGTAACAAAATACGTCACCTCTTCTGGTATATTTGAATACCAAATCAACATAAACTGTGAGAACCATAAGTACGTCCAGAAAATACTAAACCCAAACATGAATTTTGCTAAATCGTGAATATGACTATCGTTCACTTTAGGCAGTAAGCCTTTCGACTTAAGATATATGGTTACCATTGAGATTACAGTGATACCACAAACCATCATTCCAGCGAGCACGTACCATCCAAACAACGTAGAGAACCAGTGAGGATCTACACTCATAATCCAATCCCATGACATTATAGATTCCGTATATAAAAAGAATACTAAAAATGCTGCTGAGATACGAAATGTCTTTTTGAAATTTTTATTATCATCTGCTTCATCTTGAGCGATAGAAAATTTACGAGAAAAATGTCTGTATAAATACCAGCCACCTATAAATACTAATCCTCTAACACCGAACCAGAAAATATTTAAATATCCTGCTTTACCCTGTATTAATTTATCGTGAGCGACAACATCCGGATCCATCCAAACAAATAAATTGTAATGACCAATTAATCCTGATGCGATAGCAATACCTAAAACTATTAAAGCTCCAGGCAGCATATAAGCCGTAATCCCTTCCATAACTCTTAATAGTAATGGTGACCAACCTGCCTGCGATGCAAATTGCACGGCATAAAAGGCTAGTACTCCTAGAGAGATCATAAAGAAGAAAAATGCTGCAACGTACAATGCTGCCCATGGTCTATTGTGCATAGCGTGCATAACATGATTAACATGTTTTGTGTGTTCATCTACTTCTGCATGTGCTCCATGTTCTCCATGAATTTTAGCGCCCGCGTGAGTTTCCTCTGCATGTGCTGCTTCTGTAGCATGAGAATCGTCAGCTTCAGCTCCATGTTGATCTGCTGTTTCGCCATGACCATCACCATGATGAGATTCGCTAGCCAACATTGTTTCAACTTGGGCGAAATCTTTATGAGATGACATAAAACCATAAGCAACACCTATGAGTCCTAATATCATTAGGCCGATTGCAACTGATTTTAATTTACTTGAAAATGTATACATATCTATATATATCTTTATCTATCTTATTTTTCTAAGTCTGCTTTTAACTTCAGAACATAATCAACAACTTGCCAACGCTCTTCTTCGTTTAATTGATTTGCGTATGAACCCATCGCATTTTTTCCGTAGTATATTGTATGGTAAATACTACCTGCTGTGATCGCTCTTCCTGCATCGTCATAACTAGGCACACCTAATATTTTCTCCCTTTTCACCAATTTACCTTGGCCTTTACCCTTGTTTCCGTGACAAATTCCGCAGTAAATATCGTATAACTCTTTACTCTTCTCACTATCAATTTGAGTTGAATCCAGTGGACTCATCAAACTTGATTTTGCTAGAATATAACCATCGTTAGTGTTTTCAATTTCAAAAGGCATATGACCACCTCTAGGTATCGACCCTTCTGCAGGTATCTGCGCTTCAATTCCATTAGGAAATGCTGCAGATTCCTGATAAGCTTCGTAGCTCACAGGTTCATACATATTTGGCATAAACTGGTAGTTTGGTCTTGCATTATCTTTACAGGATGCAACACTTGCAAATACCATTAATACTATTATTATTTTAAATAAGCTTTTCATCTGTATAAGTTAATGCGCTTTATCAATTAAATTTATTTCTACTGCTCCAGTTTCTTGTAATAAATTGGACAGTTCTTTTTCGTTATCATGAACAGCAATTTCCATTAAAAAATGATCATCTGTAGTTCTTGGATCTGGATTTTCAGCTTTCTTAAATGGCCACATTCTACTTCTCAAATAAAATGTAATTACCATTAAATGGGCTGCAAAAAACACCGTTAACTCAAACATGATAGGCACGAAAGCTGGCATGTTCTCGATATAACTAAAACTTGGCTTACCACCAATATTTTGAGGCCAATCCTGAATCATAATAAAATTCATCATTACGGTTGCTACTACCAGACCAACGCAACCATACATAAATGATGCAATAGCAATACGTGTAGGAGCAAGTCCCATCGCTTTGTCTAGTCCGTGAACTGGAAAAGGGGTGTATATCTCTTCGATATGATGATGTGCTGACTTCACCTTTTTAACGGCTGCCATTAAAACATCATCATCTGTATAAATAGCGTGAATTACTTTTGAAGCTTCCATGTACTATTTTAGTTTATTAATTTTTTAGCTTGTCCAGACCAATCATCACGTTCCGCTCTTCCTGGGAAAGAACCCGTAATAGAATCTAACAAATCGTATTCTCTTTTTGTCATTTTGCTAACCTGTAAAAATGTATAGATACCAATGCTATTAAGCACTTCTTCCATTTTTGGACCGATACCATTTACTTTTTTCAAGTCATCAGCAGTTTGTGTTTCGGCATCAAAACCTCCAATACTACCCAATAAATCATTTACTTTCGCCGAATTATCTTCGGAAGGTTTCTCTACGGAAACATCTTCAGAAATACTATTGGTTACAACCGCTTGACCGCTTGACGTTCTTTCATCAGAACCCGTGCCAACTAAACTATCACCACGTTCTCTAATATTTTTATAACGTTCACCCGAAGATTTCAAAATCGTTTTTACTTCTGCTTGTGCAATCACTGGGAATGTTCTGGAGTACAATAAGAATAAGACAAAGAAGAAACCAATCGTTCCGATGAAGATTCCTATATCAACAAATGTTGGAGAGAACATTGTCCATGATGACGGTAAATAATCTCTATGTAATGATGTTACAATAATTACGAAACGTTCAAACCACATCCCTACGTTTACAACGATAGAGATAAAGAATGAGAACATGATACTCGTTCTTAATTTTTTAAACCACATAAATTGAGGAGAGAATACATTACACGACATCATCATCCAGTATGCCCAAGCATAAGGACCTGTTGCTCTGTTTAGGAATGCATATTGCTCGTACTCAACTCCAGAATACCATGCAATAAACAACTCAGTAATATATGCTACACCAACGATAGAACCCGTAATCATGATTACGATATTCATTAATTCAATATGTTGTACTGTAATATAATCTTCTAGGTTACACACTTTTCTCATGATAATCAAAAGTGTATTTACCATTGCAAATCCTGAGAATACTGCTCCAGCAACAAAGTATGGAGGAAATATGGTTGTATGCCATCCAGGAATTACGGAGGTTGCGAAATCAAAAGATACAATAGTATGTACAGAAAGTACTAGTGGTGTTGCTAAACCAGCAAGTACCAATGATACTTCTTCAAAACGTTGCCAATCTTTAGCACGTCCTGACCATCCAAAACTTAATAAAGAGTATATTTTCTTTTGAAATGGCTTAATAGCTCTATCACGTAGCATCGCGAAATCAGGTAGTAAACCAGTCCACCAAAATACTAATGACACTGATAAATAAGTAGAAATCGCAAATACATCCCAAAGTAGTGGTGAATTAAAGTTAACCCATAGTGAACCAAATTGATTTGGAATAGGCAAAACCCAGTATCCTAGCCATGGTCGACCCATGTGAATAATTGGGAACAATCCTGCTTGAACAACTGAGAATATAGTCATGGCTTCCGCAGAACGGTTAATCGCCATTCTCCATTTTTGACGGAACAGTAAAAGTACTGCAGAAATCAATGTTCCTGCGTGACCAATACCAACCCACCAAACGAAGTTAGTAATATCCCAAGCCCATCCAACGGTCTTGTTTAATCCCCAAGTTCCAATACCTGTTGATATTGTATAGATAATACACCCTATTCCCCAAAGGAATGCGACAAGTGCGATTGAAAACACAATCCACCAAGCTTTGTTTGCTTTTCCTTCAACTGGAGCTGCCACATCGACTGTTACATCATGATATGATTTTTCTCCTGTAACTAAGGGTCTTCTAATAGGTGCTTCGTAATGAGACGCCATAATCTATTATAATTGTTTCTTATTAATTTTTATGCTTCTGTTGTATTTCTCACTTTAGTATGATACTGAACATTAGGTTTAGTACCGACACTTTCTAATAAATGATACATACGATCATCTTCTATAAGTTTTGCAACTTTAGACTCTTTATCATTGATATCACCAAATACCATTGCTCCATTGTTACAAGCAGCTGAACATGCTGTTTGAAATTCACCTTCTTTAATAACTCGTCCATCACGTTTTGCATCAAGAATCGTTTTTTGTGTCATTTGAATACACATAGAACATTTTTCCATCACACCACGAGAACGAACTGTTACATCAGGATTTAATACCATACGTCCTAAGTCATCATTCATATGGTAATCAAACTCATCATTTTGAGCGTATAAGAACCAGTTAAAACGACGCACTTTATAAGGACAGTTGTTAGCACAGTAACGCGTACCTACACAACGGTTATAAGCCATATGATTTTGACCTTGACGACCATGTGATGTTGCTGCCACAGGACAAACTGTTTCACAAGGTGCATGGTTACAATGCTGACACATTACAGGTTGGAAAGCTACTTGTGGATTATCCGCTGGATTTTCTAATTCAGCAAATCCTCCTAAAGAACCTTTCTCTCCCCAAAGTCCAGAAAATTCTTCTTTCTTGGTATCATCTTCAGAGAATGTATCTTCTGAAGAATAATATCTATCAATACGCAACCAGTGCATATCACGACTACGTCTTACTTCTTCTTTACCTACTACTGGTACATTATTTTCTGCGTGACAAGCTATAACACATGCACCACAACCTGTACAAGAATTTAGGTCAATTGATAAGTTAAAGTGATGTCCAATTGAACGATCAAACTCATCCCATAAATCTACTTCTGGAGATGTTACTGGAACTTCTTCATGGTTTAAAGACACCGTTGGCACTTTATTCCAAACGTTTCTATCTTTAGTATTAAAAATCTCTAAAGTTGTTTCCTTAATAATATCTCCACGACCCATTAACGTATTTTGCAACTGAGTACATGCAAATTCATGAACGCCTGCTGCTTTAGTTACTGAGACATTTTGTATTGTATTGAAATCTTGGTACAATGGATAAGCATTGACACCAGTCATCATTTCTTCTTTCAAACCTGATGTTCTACCATAACCTAAAGACAATCCTATAGACCCTTTAGCTTGTCCTGGTTGAATAATTACAGGTACATTTTTTACAGTAACTCCATTTACAGTAACATCTGCATAACTACCATCTAAAGCTCCAGTTGCTACATGATTATTTTCTAATCCTAATGCTTTTGCATCAGTTCCAGAGATCGTTAAATAGTTGTCCCAAGTTGTTCTTGTAATTGGATCCGGAAATTCTTGAAGCCAAGGATTGTTAGCTTGTTGACCGTCACCCATACCAACTTTAGTATACAATGACAATTCCATACCTTCAGATTTCGCTGAAGACGCTAATGCCCTTGCTGCGCTTCCTGCATCAACTGCAGTTAAACCAGATGTTCCATTTGAACCATCAGTTGACGTCGTTGAAGATGATGTTGTTGTTACAAACTCATCTTTATCTTCATCTTTTATTCCAACTCCTACAGCGACATCATGTATGATCCCACCAAATAAGGTTCTGTCTTTTTTATCTTTTAATTCAGTTGAAGTCTCCGCAGTTGTCGTAGATGATCCTTCTGGATTGCTACCAAATATTCCTGCTACATAAACACCATCTTGTAATGCTTTGTTGAAAGAGCCACCTGTCCAACCTGACTTAATATAGTCACGATAATTTTTATCACTACCTACCCATTGTAATAATGCATCTTGAAATTGACGCGTATCAAACAACGGACGAATTGTTGGTTGCATTAAGCTGAAATGACCTTTCTTAAGTTCAATATCTCCCCAAGATTCCAAATAGTGAGGTGCTGCAGCTATATATTGTGTAGTTGTTGATGTTTCGTCTGCCTTTAATGAAAACGCAACTGATAGTTCAGTTTTAGCAAGACCTTCAGCAAATTCTGAAGCATTTGGCAATGAATACATTGGATTCACACCACTCATGATGATACCACCAACACGTCCAGCCTTCATATCGGTAACTAACTTAGCAACCGCTTCATTACTACCTTGTCTTGTTAAAATTGGCGTTTTCGTATCAAAAGCTTTACTTCCTAGAGATTCATTAATTCCTATGGCAACAGTTTGCGCATTGATATCTTGAATTCCAGTAACTAAAACACCGTTACTACCTGCTTTTTTCAATTCTGAAGCTGCTTTTTGAACAGCAACATTAATATTTTCTGGTAAATCTGTAGAAACAGACCCGCCTACAACTAAACTATATAATTTAGCTAGTACTAGTTTTTGTTGACTTGGAGTTAATGGCACACGCTTATCTGCATTGGCACCAGTTAACGACATATTAGATTCAAATTGAATATGTCGAGACATCTTTCCTTGAGTTGGAACACGTCCTTTAGCATAACCTGAATCGAATCCTCCACCTTGCCAATCACCTAAGAAATCTGCACCTACCGATACAATTGTCATGGCTTTTGAAAAATCGTAGTTAGCCATTCCTCTTGTGCCATATCTTGCTTCAAAAGCATCTAAAGCGGCTGATTCTGAAACAGCGTCATAAACAACGTGACGCACATTTCCGTATTTAGCTTTAAACTCAGCAATTAGTCGCGATGTAGATGGGCTAGCAAAAGTTTGCGTTAATAAAACGATTTCTTTTCCTGTACTCTTTAATTCAGCTAATTTTTGAGTAGTTTCAGAATCGAAAGTATTCCAATCAATGGCATTACCCTCTTTTCTTGGACCTTGAACTCTTAAACTATCGTATAAACCTAAAACAGAAGCGTTAACTCTTGCATTAGCACCGTTATGTGTTTTTGCTAAATTGTTGTTTTCAATTTTAATTGGACGACCTTCACGTGTTTTTACTAAAACACTAGCAAAATCAAAACCGTTAGCAATAGTTGTTGCATAATAATTTGCAACACCCGGAATAATTGATTCTGGCTGAACTACATAAGGAATTGATTTAATCACTGGGCCTTCACAAGCAGCTAATGATGCAGCAGCTGTACTAAAACCAACATACTTTAAAAAGTCACGACGCGTGGTAGAAGACGATTCTAATGTTTCCTTATTTCCTAAGAACTCACTAGTTGGAATCTCCTGAACAAATTCATTCTGTTTTAGCGTCTCAACAATAGAGCTATTCTCGTTTAGCTCTTCAACACTTTTCCAGTATTTCTTGTTTGATGACATATTATATAATTGAATTACTTCTTTATTTATTATTAATTAATAGTGACACTTACCACATTCTAATCCACCCATTTGAGCAGCTGTAAGCTTGTCAACACCATATTTCTTAGATAATTGCTCGTGTATTTTTGTGTAATACGCATTATCCTCAACTTTTACATTTGTTTCTCTGTGACAGTTAATACACCATCCCATTGTTAAAGGCGCATGTTGATACATCACTTCCATTTCTTCAACAGGTCCATGACAAGTTTGACATTGCACACCTGCAACTTCAACGTGCTGTGAGTGATTGAAATATGCGAAATCCGGAAGATTGTGAATTCTCACCCATTTAACTGGACTTGTTTCTCCTGTATATTTTTGCTCATCTTCATCCCATCCAGCAGCTTTATACAACTTCTGAATTTCAGCATTATAATCAATACCGTATTCATTAATACCTTCCTGCTGTGTTTCGTCAGCAACTTGATAAATAGATTTATGACAGTTCATACAAATATTCAACGAAGGAATCCCTGAATGTTTACTAACTCTTGCTGAAGAATGACAGTACTTACAATCAATACCATTATCTCCTGCATGAATTCTATGTGAATAGTGAATTGGCTGCACAGGCTCATATCCTTGGTCTACACCAACTTGAGATAAATACCCGAATACAAAATAGGCACTGGCCAGTAAAAAGATTATGGCTGTAACCAAGACTAAGAATTGATTTTGAACAAAAGCTTTCCAAATTGGGAGGCTCTTATCTTTGCTTACTTCAACACCTTTAGCATCAGCAAAACGATTTAATGTTTTTCTAACTAAGAATAAGGCGATTGCTAATAATGCAAATAAAATTGTTAGCGCTCCTAGTATTAATTTGTTTGAAATGCCTCCTTCTGTCGAAGCTCCTCCACCAGCTGCAGTTTCTTGAACTACTTCTTTTACTTTCGCTGGCTCGGCAGTGTAGGCTAAAATATCTGTAATATCTTGGTCTAATAACGTTGGAAAGGCTGTCATAGCTGTTCCGTTGTACTCGTTAAAAATCTGATTAGCATAAGCATCGCCAGATTTCACCATTCCTGCACTGTTACGAATCCATGTATTTAACCACTCTCTATCTAAACCGTGATCTTCTGCTAAACGCGCTTCTACATTACGTAAAGCTGGTCCAGTCATTTTTCTATCGAGCTGGTGACATGCAGCACAATTGGTGTTAAATAAAGTTTTCCCTTTAACAGGATCACCTTCTTGAGCAGTAAGTGAAGTAGAAAACGTAAGTAAAATAACCAATCCTAAGTAAGGAATTTTTGAGGCTAGTTGTCGGTAAATCACCTGTATCATATTGTTAGTTGAATTATCTTCTAAACTTTGGTATGATTTTTTCATAACACTTGTACGAAAAAAACGTTTGTAAAATCTCATGCAAAAATAAGATATAAAGTCGATTTTGGGAATGTTACAGAACTGTTAATTGATAATTTATAAGGATTCTAAATAATAAGTTTGCAACTTAAATAGTTATTAATTACAACTAAAGAAACAAGTGATAAAAAAAATCGTTTCTTTGTGTCAAATTTCAAAAAATATGAAACATTTTAACCTAAAAATAGCAGTATTAATATTTGCTTTAGTTTTACTGTCAAACTACACGTTTGCTCAAGAAGGCAATGTAACTATTGATCAAGATAGTGACATCACTAAATTATTGGAATATAAAAAGGACGTAAAAACGGTCGATTTATACAAAATTCAATTGGATTTTGGCTCTCGTGATAAAGCAATTGCTCTACGTGAAAAATTTGAAACTACATTTTCAGAATGGCCTTCAGAATTGGTTTATGAAACACCTAATTATAAAGTTTGGGTTGGAAATTTTAGTACACGTTTAGAAGCGGACATTGCTTTACTAAAAATTAAAACTAAATTTACTAAGGCTATGGTTTTTGAACCTAAAAAAGACGATTAATCAAAAGGTCAAAAACAAATTGATTCTTAAGAGTAAAACAGACTTGAAATTTAGTATTATCATAAGGTGGATTAAGACCCTATAAAAATTATAAATAAAAAAATGCGACTCCTGGGAGTCGCATTTTTTATGCAATATTATTTAGTAAAGTAACTGTTTATTTCAGTTTCTTCTTGACTTCAACTTCTTGGAATGCTTCAATAACATCATCAATTTCGATGTCGTTATAGTTTTTCAACTGAACACCACAATCATATCCTTTCGCGACTTCTTTAGCATCATCTTTAAATCGTTTTAATGATGTGAGCTCTCCTGTATGGATTACAACACCATCACGAATTAAACGAATACCTGAGTTTCTATATATTTTTCCGCTAGTCACCATACATCCAGCAATAGTACCAATTTTAGATATTTTGAAAGTTTCTCTAATTTCGGCAGTACCAGTAATTTCTTCTTTTAGCTCAGGAGATAACATACCTTCCATCGCATCTTTAAGATCATTAATGGCATCGTAAATAATCGAGTACATTCTGATATCAATTTCTTCCTTATCTGCAATTTGACGCGCATTACCCATTGGTCTTACATTAAATCCAATAATAATCGCATCAGAAGCTGTTGCTAGTAACACATCACTTTCTGTAATAGCACCAACACCTTTATGTATGATATTAACTTGAATTTCTTCAGTAGACAATTTCTGGAATGAATCTGTTAATGCTTCAACAGAACCATCTACATCACCTTTAAGGATAATATTTAATTCTTGGAAATCACCAAGTGCGATTCGACGTCCGATTTCATCAAGCGTAATATGACGTTGTGTTCTAACAGATTGCTCTCTTTGTAACTGTGTACGCTTTGCAGCAATTTGTTTAGCTTCACGCTCATCTTCAAAGACATTAAACTTATCACCTGCTTGAGGTGCTCCGTCTAATCCTAAGATTGATACTGGTGTTGAAGGGCCAGCAGATTTAACCTCGTTTCCACGTTCATCTTGCATGGCCTTTACTTTACCACTGTTTTTACCAGCGAGTACGTAATCTCCAACTTTTAATGTTCCTGCTTGTACCAAAATTGTAGAGACATATCCACGACCTTTGTCTAAGTATGCTTCAACTACAGTTCCGCTTGCTAATTTATTTGGATTTGCTTTAAGCTCTAATAATTCGGCTTCTAACAATACTTTTTCTAATAATTCTTTAACACCTGTCCCGTTTTTAGCTGAAATATCATGAGACTGAATTTTCCCTCCCCAATCTTCAACTAATAAATTCATTTGTGCTAATCCTTCTTTTACTTTTTCAGGATTTGCTCCAACCTTATCAATTTTGTTTATGGCAAAAACAATTGGCACTTCTGCTGCTTGCGCATGTGCAATCGCTTCTTTTGTTTGTGGCATGATAGAATCATCTGCCGCAACTACAATAATTGCTAAATCGGTAACTTGAGCACCACGAGCACGCATCGCTGTAAAGGCTTCGTGACCTGGTGTATCAAGGAATGCTATTTTTTGTCCACCTTCTAATTGAACACCGTAAGCGCCAATATGCTGTGTGATTCCACCAGACTCTCCTGCAATGACATTTTCTTGACGTATGTAATCTAATAAAGATGTTTTACCATGATCTACGTGACCCATAACGGTAACTATTGGAGCACGCGTTATTAAGTCTTCAGGTTTATCTTGAACTTCTTCAAAGGATTCTTCAATATCAGCAGTTACGAAATCTACGTTATAACCAAATTCATCTGCAACAACAGATAAAGTTTCAGCATCTAAACGTTGGTTCATAGTAACCATCATACCAAGAGACATACATGCCGAAATAATTTCGGTAACAGAAACATTCATCATTGTTGCAACTTCGTTTGCTGTTACAAACTCGGTTACTTTAAGAATTTTACTTTCTGCTGCTTCAATCTTTTGATCGATTTCAGTCTGCTCTCTATGTTGTTCTCTTTTCTCTCTACGATATTTTGCGCCTTTTCCTTTAGACGATTTTCCTTGAAGTTTCTCAAGAGTTTCGCGTACTTGTTTTTGTACTTCTTCTGCACTTGGTTCTTCTTTTACAGTAGACCCTCTCTTACCTCCTGGAGTTTTACCTTTATATCCACCTCTTTGATTTCCAGCTCTTTGAACGCCTCCTCTATTACTAGATCTGTTATCTCCTCCTGCTGAAGGTCCCTTGCTAATACGACGACGTTTTTTCTTATTGTCATCAGTAGAAGATTTTTTCTCTTCTTTTTTCTTTTTAGGCTTATTGAATTTTGATAAATCAATTTTATCACCTGCAATTTTAGGGCCTGAAAGTTTTTTGTATTGTGTTTTTAAAGTTTCTTCGACTGGCTCATCAGATTTCACCTCTTCAACTTCCTCTTTAGGAGTTTCCTTAGGAGTTTCTTTAGGAGTTTCTTTAGCTACAACAGGCTTTTTAACTTCGACTGCTGGTTTTTCTTCCGCAGAAACTTCTTTTTTGGGCGTTTCTTCTTTTGCCGGAACTTCTTTAACTGGAGCTTTTTCAGAAGTCTCTTCTTTCTCTACTTCTTCTACTTTAGGTGCCGCTTCCTTTTTAGGCTCTTCAACTTTAGGTGTTTCGGCTTTCACCTCTTCTTTACCTTTATTTAAGTCGATTTTCCCTACTTGTTTCGGCCCACTCAATTCAGCTTTTGCCTTAACTACTTCACGGCTTTTAGCTTCTCTTTGAGCTTTTTCTTCAATTTCACGTTCACGTTGTTCGCGTAGCTCTTCTTTCTCTTTTAGTTTCGCTTCGCTTACTTCTTGAGATTCCGCTTTTTTGTTGGCATCCGTTTGAAATTCATCAGAAAGAATGGTATAAACATCCTCTGATATTTTCGTATTAGGACTCTTCTCTATCTCGACGCCTTTTGTTTCTAAAAAATCAACAGCACGATCTATAGAGATGTTAAGTTCCCTTAATACTTTATTTAATCTAGTTTGAGCCATAAATTACTTGTAATATACTTAAAAATCTTTTATACCAATGTTAACATTTGCGCTAAACTGGTACTACTCTTCGAATTCTTCTTTAAGAATTCTAATAACATCAATAATTGTTTCTTCTTCTAAATCTGTACGCTTTACAAGGTCATTAACATCTTGCTCTAGTACACTTTTTGCAGTATCTAATCCTGCTTTACTGAATTCTGCAATAATCCAGCCTTCTATTTCATCAGAGAATTCAGATAATTCTACATCTTCTTCAGCACCTTCTCTAAATACATCAATTTCATAACCCGTTAATTTACCAGCTAATCTAATATTGTGACCACCTCTACCAATAGCTTTTGAAACTTCTTCTGGTTTCAATAAAACCTCAGCACGTTTGTTTTCTTCATCTAATTTTATAGAGGTTACTCTTGCTGGACTCAGTGCTCTTGTAATGAATAATGGTAAATTACTAGTGTAATTGATAACATCAATATTTTCATTACCTAACTCACGAACAATACCGTGAATTCTAGATCCTTTCATTCCAACACAGGCGCCAACTGGATCAATTCTATCATCATAAGAATCTACTGCAACTTTAGCTTTTTCACCCGGAATTCTCACAACGTGCTTGATAGTAATTAAACCATCAAATACCTCAGGAATTTCTTGCTCAAATAATTTCTCTAAAAATACTGGCGCAGTTCTAGACATTATGATTGAAGGCTTATTCCCTTTGAGCTCAACACTTTCAATAATTCCTCTTACGTTTTCACCTTTTCTAAAAAAGTCTGATGGTATTTGTTTATCCTTAGGAAGGATGATTTCATTACCGTCATCATCTAATAAAATAATCGCTCTGTGACGAATATGGTGAACTTCAGCTGAATAAATTTCACCTTCAAGTTCTTTAAATTGCTTGTATATATTAGTATTGTCGTGTTCGTGGATTTTAGAAATCAAATTTTGACGCAATGCCAAAATAGAACGACGTCCTAAATCTACTAATTTAACTTCTTCAGCAACATCTTCGCCAACCTCAAAATCAGGTTCTATTTTTTGTGCTTCAGATAATTCGATTTCTTGATTTGGTTCTTCAACTTCACCATCGGCAACAACGATTCTATTTCTCCAAATTTCTAAATCGCCTTTATCTGGATTTATAATGATATCAAAATTGTCGTCATCTCCATATTTTTTCTTCAGTGCATTTCTCAATACATCTTCCAAAATCGCCATTAACGTTACACGATCGATTAATTTTTCGTCTTTAAATTCTGAAAAAGAATCAATTAACGCAATATTTTCCATAACTATTATGAATTAAAATTTTATTACAACTTGAGCTTTCGAAATAACATCGTACGTTATTTCTGCTTGCTTTTTTACTGTTACTTTACCTTTACCAACGGGTTTAGGCTCTCTTGTTTTCCACTCTAAAAGAATCTTATCGTCACTTGCTTGAGTCAAAGTTCCTTCAATAGTTTTATTATCAGTGGTTTTTACACTTAGTGTTCGACCAATATTTTTTATGTATTGCCTCTTATTTGTTAAAGGCTGTGTTGCTCCTGAAGATAAAACTTCTAAAGAAAAATCTTGTTCTTCTCTGTCTAAATTATTTTCAATTGCACGACTTATAAACATGCAATCTTCGACTAACACTCCGTTATCACCATCGATAATGACTTTTATGGTGTTATCAGACAGCACATCAAAATCGATCAAAAAGAGATCTTCTCGTTGGTTTAATCCTTCGTCTAATAAATTTTTTACGGTTTCTCTGAACATTTTTAGTATAAAAAGAGCGGACTTCCCGTCCGCTCATTATTCTTTTTTCTTCAAACAACACGGCAAATATACAACATTTTTATTGATTTGCACAAGTGCGGTACTCTCGATTTTTATTATTAAATTTATGTCTCTAACTAAACTCAACCAAATATGAAAACAATATTAGTCCCAACAGATTTTTCAGATGAAGCAGAAAACGCTTTAAAAGTAGCTGCGCAAATTGCTAAAAAACATAATGGTGAGATTTATTTATTGCATATGTTAGAGATTCCTTTACAAGAAATTGATGCCGTAAGCACTCATGCTGACGTCCCAGAAGTTATGTTTTTCATGAAATTAGCCCATCAAAGATTTGAAGAAATTTTGAATAGTGACTATTTAAAAGGCGTTACAGTTCATGATATGGTAAAACCTGATGGTTCTTTTAATGGCATACAACAAATCTGTAAAGATTATGATATTGATTTGATTACAATGGGATCGCATGGCGCCAACGGACTGAAAGAAATGTTTGTGGGTTCAAATGCCGAAAAAGTTGTTCGCATGTCTGATGTTCCTGTTTTAGTTATCAAAAACACTATCGATGAATTTAGTATTGACGACATTGTATTTGCCTCTGACTTTAAAAAAGACAACAAAGAAACATATCGTCAAGCTACAGAATTTGCTATGGCTTTTGGATCTCAAATTCACTTACTAATGGTTAATACCGCAAGTAATTTTACGACAACCAAAAAAGCTAATCAACGCATTAACGAGTTTATTTCAGATTATAATTTTAAAAACTATACGGTTAACATATATAATGACGACTCTATTGAGAAAGGTGTTTTAAATTTTTCAAAACAAATAGATGCTGATTTAATTGGCATTAGCACCCATGGCAGACAAGGAATCGCCCATTTCTTTAACGGAAGCATTAGTGAAGATTTAGTAAATCATGCCAATAGGCCAGTGATTACCTTCAAAATATAAAATCAAAATACGTTTAAAAAGAAAAAGTCTTCCAATATTTGGAGGACTTTTTCTTTTCAGTTGGCCCACACTAGGGATTACTTCTACTACGCTCAGTATAAACTTCTCACCTCCTTAATTCTTATAAACAAAAAAAGCCCTTACGTTTATAGTAAGGGCTTTTTAAACTTCAGTTGGCCCACTAGGGATCGAACCTAGACTCTTTGGTACCAAAAACCAATGTGTTGCCAGTTACACCATAGGCCAATCTCTTTAAGAGGGTGCAAATTTATAACAAAGTTTCATTTGTACAAACAATTTTTTATAAAAAAATCAAAAAATGGTAACGTTTACTTAAAATGAATAGCGTTTAACATATTTATTAGTAAATTCGCTCGCATTAAATAGACTATTTTTATGACACATTTCAACTTCAAGAAATGGAATACCATCTTAGGATGGCTCGCTTTTACCGTAGCTTTAATCACCTATGCATTAACCATAGAACCCACTGTTAGTTTTTGGGATGCAGGAGAATATATTTTAACCTCATCAAAATTACAAGTTGGTCATCCACCAGGAGCACCTCTGTTTCAAATGTTGGGCGCATTTTTCTCAATGTTCGCCTTAGAGCCTGCTCAAATTGGAGCTATGCTTAACATGATGAGTGCTGTTTCAAGTGCATTTACCATATTATTTATGTTTTGGACGATTTCAATTTTACTACAGAAATTAGCAAAACAAAAAGATGACGTTATATCTAAAAATGCATCGATTGCAATTTTAGGAAGTGCTTTAGTAGGCAGTTTAGCGTTTACATTTACCGATTCATTTTGGTTTAATGCCGTAGAAACCGAAGTATATGCCATGGCAACCCTTATTATGGCTGTTCTATTTTATTTAGGATTGCGATGGGAACAAGACATGCACGAACCTAGAGGTCACCGATGGTTGATTTTAATTGCGTTTGTAATTGGACTATCTTTTGGAGTTCACTTTATGGGATTATTAACCATTCCAGCAATAGGACTGCTATATTATTTTAAAAATCACAAAAAGATTACTGCGGTAAACTTCATACTTGCCAATGTTATCGCGGCAGCTATTTTATTATTCATATTCAAATTATTATTGCCAAATGCACTTCGATTATTTAGTGCTTCGGAAATTTTCTTCGTCAATACCATAGGGCTTCCATTCAATTCAGGATCTATTATTGCTGGAGTGCTTGTGATTGTTGCGTTCTATTTCGGATTAAAATATACTCGCGATAAAGGGTACAAATACGCAAATACGTTAACCCTTTGCTTGATTTTCATTTTCATCGGGTTTTCATCTTGGGTAATGCTTCCCATTAGAGCTAATGCCAATGTGATTATTAATGAAAATAATCCATCAAGTGCTAGAGAATTATTGGCATACTATAACTTAGAACAGTACCCTAAAACACATTTGTTTTATGGTCCATTGTTTACCGATCAGTACACAGGTTTGGATGAGAACAATCCTTATATTGATGCCAAGCCAAAATATGAAAAAGACTATGAAAAAGGCGAATACATTATTGTAAACGAATGGAAAAACGCCGAACAAAACTATAACTCCGAGCACGCGTCTATTCTGCCAAGAATGTGGAGTGGTGAGCATGCCGAAAATTATATGATGTTTACAGGTTTATTGGAATTTAAAATTAATCCTAACCTAGGCACGTCACTTTATAATGAGGCCTTAAATGCAGGTTATCCTGAAGATCAAGCCAGCCAATATTCAAATCTTAGAATGAATGAAATTAGCAAAATGGTTAATGATTTTAGACAAGATGTTGCCCAAGGCAAGGTTGATTATGAAGATTATCACAACTTTTTAAAACAGTTTGGCAGAGACAATCTTATCATCACAAAGCCCTCTTTTGGCGACAATCTTTATTACATGATTGATTACCAATTGGGATATATGTATTGGAGATATTTCATGTGGAATTTCTCAGGAAGGCAAGACGATATACAAGGAAAATATGATGATTTACATGGTAATTGGCTTAGCGGAATCGACCTCATAGATACATGGCACTTGCGTATGTCGCAAGATAACTTACCAAGTGATGTCGCTAACAATAAAGCTAGAAACACCTATTATATGCTCCCTTTAATTTTAGGGATTATCGGGTTTTTATTTGTACTTACTAGAGACCCTAAACGTTTTTGGGTATTGCTTGTGTTTTTCCTATTTACAGGTCTGGCTATTCAATTCTACACCAACGTTCGGCCTTTTGAGCCTCGTGAACGAGATTATTCGGTGGTGGGTTCATTTTATGTTTTTGCGATTTGGATAGGCTTTGGCGTGTATGCTATTTGTGATTTTCTAAAGAAATTTGCCAACTCCAAATTCATAGCTCCAGCAGTGACTATTGCCTGTCTCATATTGGTCCCAGGTATTTTAGCTGCCGAAAACTGGGACGATCACGACCGATCAGAAAAGTACACAGCCCAAGCTATGGCTCGAAAATATTTGGAATCTTGTGCACCAAACTCCATACTGTTTACGATTGGTGATAATGATAGTTTCCCTTTATGGTATTTACAAGAAATTGAAGGTGTACGAACTGATGTTAGAGTTGTCAATACGAGTTTATTTCAAACGGATTGGTACATTGATCAAATGAAACGCAAGGCTTATGAGAGTGACCCTATTCCGTCGCAACTCACCCATGAACAATATCGATTTGGAACTCGTGATTATATTATGAAATACGAGATTACCAAAGACACTATGATGATTAAGGAGTTTATGGATTTCATAACTAGTGATGATCCAAAATACAGTCTGAAATATGCTATGCAGCGGAGAGGTGAAGATCCTAATGGCTATCCTGAGGCCATGCAAAACTCTAATTATTTACCTACAACGAGCATAAGAGTTCCAGTTGATAAAGCAACTGTACTCAAAAATGGAATTGTGAAAGAAAAAGACACAGATAAAATAGTTCCTTTTGTAGATCTCAAAATTTCTGGAGGTGCCTTATACAAAAACCGTTTATTGATGCTCGATATTATCGCCAATAACAATTGGGAACGTCCAATTTACTTTACAGGAGGCGCTTTTAGCGATGAAGATTATATATGGATGAAAGACTACCTCCAGCTCGACGGTTTATGTTACAAACTTGTACCAATTAAAACACCTGTCGATAGAGCGAATCCTTTTGATATGGGGCGAGTTGATACAGATTTAATGTACGACAAAGTGATGTCTTGGGATTGGGGCAATAGTGGCAGTGACAACATTTACCATGATGTAGAAACGCGTAAAAACGGAATTACTTACAGAGGAAACCTTGCACGACTGCTTGAGCAGTTAATCAACGAAGACAAGCTTGATAAAGCTGAAAAAATTGCTGATCTCGCTATGGAAAAAATGCCAGTAGATAAGTTTGGATTTTACACGCTTTTAGAACCCTATATTAGTGGTTACTATGAAATAGACAAAAAGGAAAAAGCGAGACAATTATATACCGATGTTGCCAGAAAATATCAAGAAAACTTAACGTATTGGAGTGAATTATCTATTGAAAACCAAACACGTTATCTTGATGAAATTATTACAGATATTGAACGTTACAGAGGACTTGTAGATGTATTAGTTATTTATAATGATGAAGATTTTGCGATGCAAGAGACTGAGAAGTTTAATAACTTCCTTAAGTTGTTTCAGCACTTTACAGGTGAAGATGAAGAAGAGGCTCAAACGCCTATTAGAGAGGAAAGAGATTTCCCAAAAGATACTATCGATACCATTTTAGGCATTCAAGACTAATTTATGTTGAAAACCCGAAGTGGGTTCATAATTAAAAATAGTGGGTTAATTAAATATTAGATGAAGATAGCTCCTGTAAAAACACCTGTTGTTGCAAAAAAGATGTTTCCAAATTATGTTTGGGATGTTGCAACACCTAAAAAGGAGTTGTACTTAACTTTCGATGATGGTCCTACTCCTAAAATTACAAATTTCACCTTAGACATACTTAAAAAATATAATGCAAAAGCTACTTTTTTCTGTATTGGAGCAAATATTGAAAAGTATCCCGGAATTTTTCAGCAGATTTTAAATGATGGTCATCGTATTGGCAACCATACACAACATCATATAAAAGGTTGGACTACAAAGACAAAGGATTATTTAAAAAACGTTGAAGAAGCTCAAGTTGAGATTGAAAAAAACAACTATAAAACTGATCTTTTTCGTCCTCCTTATGGGCAAATAAAACCAAAACAAGGGAAAAAACTCATTGCACTCGGCCACAAAATTATTATGTGGGATGTATTGTCTTTTGATTGGGAACAAGATGTTTCCGCAGAACAATGTTTAGAAAACGTCATTTCAAAAAGTAAATCAGGAAGTATCATCGTATTTCACGACAGTTTTAAGGCATCAAAAAACATGATGTATGCGCTTCCGAAGGTTTTGGAAATATTTAGTAAAAACGGGTTTGAGTTTAAAGCACTAACCTAGAGTCAACTAGGTGATTTAGATATACTCTTGAACGATGCCAATAAGTGTATTAGCATCTTGCTCTCCACTATGCCTCCATTTCATTTCACCATTTTTGTAAACAATAAGTGTTGGAAGCCCCTTAACTCTTAGAGCTTCGGCGAGTTCTTTGTTTTTATCCACATCAATTTTAATGACTTTAGCTTTGTCACCAAGAGCTGCTGCTACATCTCTCATTACTGGATGCATTGCGGTAGATTGCTCGTTCCATTCTGTAAAAAAATCTAACAGAACAGGAATATCAACATCTATAAGTTCCCCAAATTTTGACATACGTTTAAACTTTTAAGTTAGATATGTTATTACAAACCTACATAAATTTTCGGTAACACTTTAAGTACTACAAACCAATAGGTTCACTCTGACTTATTTATAAAAATAAGCAATTTCAGAGTAAATATAACATTTCCACGATATTATGCGCTATTTGCGCCTTTTTTCAGAGTGATCACTGTGACCTCAGGCCAAATTCCGACACGACCTGGATAGCCCAAATATCCAAATCCTCTATTTACATTAATGTATTGCCCTAGTTCTTCATAGATTCCTGCCCAATATTTATAACGCCATTTTACTGGACTCCATTTTATCCAACCTGGAATTTCAATTCCAAATTGCATACCATGGGTATGACCACTTAAAGTGAGGTGGTAGTGATAATCATCCTTGATAATCTCCTCTTCCCAATGACTAGGATCGTGGCTCATCAAAATTTTAAAGTCGTCTATATTTATATTTTGAGATGCTTTTTTAAGGTCTCCTGCTTTTTTAAATCCTCCTTTTCCCCAATTTTCAACACCAACTAAAGCAATTCTTTGTCCGTTTTTTTCAAGGAAACGAGACTCATTGAGCAGTAAATCGTAGCCCATTTCTTTTTGAATTCCTTTAAGGTCATTCAGGTTTTCAACCTTAGCGTCTTCCGTTTCCCAACTCACATAATCGCCATAGTCATGATTTCCCAAAACAGAGAACACACCATCTTTTGCTTTTAAAGTTCCAAAGAGGTCTTTCCAAGGCAACATTTCCGAAGCCTTATTATTCACCATATCTCCTGTGAACAAAATAACATCTGATTGCTGCTCATTGATGAGATTAACACCGTATTCAATTTTTTCGCGATTATCAAAACTCCCTGAATGTATATCACTAATTTGAGTAATGCGGTAGCCATCAAAAGCGTCTGGCAAATCTTCAAAATGGAGCGTGTAATCTAGAACTCTAAATCGGTATTTGCCTTTATACATTCCATAGAGCAATGATGAAAATGGTATTGCTGCCAAGCCTAAAGCGATTTGACTGATAAACTTTCGACGCGAAGGCATGTAAAAAGACTCTTCTGTTACTAATTTATCATATAATCCTAGTGCTGCTCTAATAATATCTTCCCCCAAAAGAATAGGGACTATTACTAAATTTAATGCCATAAAAGCCAATAAGAATCCAAAGGCATAACTTTTTGCAGGTGTTAAAACACGTCCTTCAGTCCCTATCGAAAATTGATAAATAAAGTTACCTGCAATAATCAAGGCAAAGGCAATAAACAAATAATGGAAGAACGAGGCTTTAGAAACCGTTTTAATTGCTTGAAATCCGTATACTGAAAAAAGAGAATAGATTAAAATGAATATAATCCAGCGCATCATAACATGTAGTTTTTTCAAAGGTAACCCATTTTGAAAAGGAACTTATTAGTAAAATTGCATTTAACGATACCTTAAGATTTAGTATCTTTTCATTCGATTTAAAGAACCGTCTATGAAACATCTTTTTTCTATTGTTTTAATCAGCTTACTTCTAACAAGTTGTAAAACCGAATCAAAAATAGAAATCGCAAAAAAAGACAAACCTCTTATTGAATATGTCAACCCGTTTATAGGAACTGGAGGTCATGGCCATACCTATCCTGGAGCTACCATGCCTTTTGGAATGATGCAACTCAGTCCAGATACAAGATTGGATGGTTGGGATGGTTGTTCGGGCTATCACTACAGTGACGAGTATATCTACGGGTTTTCACACACTCATTTGAGTGGAACAGGCGTCAGTGATTATGGTGATATTTTATTAATGCCAACAAATGCTATTAATTTTAATAACGGAAGTAACGGTCAGTCTGGATATCGTGCCCATTTTTCGCATGACAATGAAGTGGCGCAACCTGGTTTTTATAAAGTGCATTTAGATTCGACTAATATTGAGGTAGAACTAACTGTTTCAAAACGAAGTGGCATTCATAAATACCAATTTCCTTCGGAAGACAAACAGTTCATGATGTTAGATTTAGAGCATCGCGATCAGCTATTGGATTATAAAATCAAAAAAATCAATGATACAACAGTCTCTGGGTTTCGGCATTCTAAGGCTTGGGCAACAGACCAGAGATTATTTTATACGATTCAGTTTTCTAAACCTATTAAAACGATTACCTATTTAGAAAATGGAACGCCTATTTCTAAAAATTATAAATACCAAAGTAAAAAGGCAGCTATCGAATTTGATAATCCAAACAACGAAGCAGTTTATATCAAAGTAGGAATTTCAGCAGTTGATGAAGCTGGTGCTGCAAAGAATTTACAAGAGGAAATTGGAAACAAAACCTTTATTCGGGTAAAAAAAGAAGCTCAAGATGCTTGGAAACAACAGCTAGAAAAAATCGTAGTAGAATCTCAAAATAAGAATTATAAGACGAATTTCTATAGTGCATTATACCACACGATGTTGGCTCCTAATCTATACCAAGATGTTGATGGTCGTTATCGTGGTATGGATTTAAAAATTCACGACACCAAAGATTTCGAATACTACACGGTGTTTTCACTTTGGGACACCTATCGTGCGGCCCATCCCTTGTACACCATTATTGAGCAAGATAGAACTAACGATTTTGTCAATACCTTTTTAGCAAAATATGACGAAGGTGGAATCATGCCCATTTGGGATCTTTCAGCTTGCTATACTGGTTGTATGATTGGTTACCATGCGGTTCCTGTGATTTCAGATGCCTATTTAAAAGGCATTAGAAATTATGATAGTGAAAAAGCGTTTGAGGCGATGAAGCATTCGGCAACTAGAGATAAACTCGGACTTAAATCTTACAAGGAATTTGGCTTTATTCCTGTGGAGGAAGAAAGCGAATCAGTGTCTAAAACACTAGAATACGCCTACGATGACTGGACTATTGCTCAAATGGCGAAAGCTATGGGAAAGGATGAGGATTTTAAATTGTATTCTGAAAGAGCGCAATACTATAAAAACATCTATGATCCCGAAAGTCAGTTTATGCGTGGCCGTTTTCGCAACACGTGGTTTGCACCTTTTGATCCATACGAAGTGAATTTCAACTATACAGAAGCCAATTCATGGCAATACAGTTTTTATGTCCCTCAAGACGTTTCTGGATTTATGAATTTATTAGGCGGCAAAGATAAACTCGAAGCCCAATTAGACGAATTATTTACAGCGGAAGCTGAAACATCAGGTCGTAATCAAGCGGATATTACTGGACTTATCGGACAATATGCTCACGGAAATGAACCAAGTCACCACATGGCTTACCTCTATAATTTTGTCAATAAACCTTATAAAACTCAGGAGAAAGTTCATCAGATTTTAACCGAATTATACACTAACGAACCTGATGGTATTTCAGGTAATGAGGACTGCGGACAAATGAGTGCGTGGTATGTGTTTTCATCCATGGGATTTTATCCTGTGACGCCGGGAAGTAACGACTATATCATTGGAACACCATTGTTTGACAAAGCTACAATCAACTTAGAAAACGGAAAACAATTTAATATCACAGCCAGTAATTTGAGTGATAAAAACATATATATCGACGTTGTTAATCTCAACGGAAAACCGCTTGACAAGACTTACATTTCTCATAAAGATATTGTTTCTGGTGGCGTTTTAGAATTTATAATGACCGATTCACCGTCCGTTTGGGGAAGCCGTGACGGACAAGAACCAAAAACAGAAATTAATGAACATCTAATTGTTCCTGTGCCTTTTATTGCGAAAGGTGATGTCGCTTTTAAAGGCGACACTGAAATTAGCCTAGGAATAGTACAATCTGAAACTGAAATTTTTTACAGTCTTGACGATTCAGAATTTAAACGATATACTGAGCCCTTTACGGTTTCTGAAGCCGTAACATTAAAGGTTTATGCTACTAATAGCAATGGGAATAAAAGTGCGACCGTTGAAACTAAATTCTACAAGATAGATCCAAACCTTTCCATTAAACTCGACACTAAATATGCAAACCAATACAATGCTGGAGGAAACGATGCCTTGATTGATGGTATTCTAGGAACCCAAGATTTTAGAACAGGAACATGGCAAGGCTATTGGAATGAAGATCTCATTGCCACAGTAGATTTAGGAAGCATGAAACCCATCACACAAGTCAACATCAACTTTTTACAAGATCAAGGTGCTTGGATTTTTTATCCAACAGAAGTTGAATGTCTCGTTTCAAAAGATGGAACACAATTCAAATCTATGGAGACCATCAAAATAAATGCAGCATTTAGAAATGAAGATGTGCTCCTGAAAAACATATCTTTTAATTTGCCTTCAGAAAGCTATCGTTTCGTTAAAATCATTGCAAAAAAAATGGGAGAATTACCTGAATGGCATTTGGGTTATCCACATGATGGTAGAAGTTGGATCTTTGCAGATGAAATAAGTATAAAATAATAACGACACCTTAACCTGCAAGGTTTTTAAAACCTTGTAAGTTTTATATCATAATTAATAGTAACTCAAAAAAACACCTACAAGGTTTTAAAAACCTTGCAGGATCCAAAACAAACATGAATCAACAAAAATCGTATCGTTCCTCCTTTATTTTACTAACCACATTATTTTTCCTTTGGGGATTTATAACGGTCTTGGTAGACTCCTTAGTCCCAAGACTTCGTGAATTATTCACCTTAACTTATGCACAAGCCATACTCGTGCAGTTTGCTTTTTTTGGTGCCTACTTTGTATTGTCTGTTCCTGCGAGTTATATACTTTCTAAAATTGGTTATAAAAAAGGAATCATCCTCGGTTTGTTAACTATGGCTTTTGGTTGCTTATTATTCTATCCTGCAGCTTCTTATCGTGTCTTTGGGATATTCATTCTGGCGTACTTCATTTTAGCTGGTGGAATGACCATTTTACAAGTCGCAGCTAATCCGTTTGTAGCAGTCTTAGGGTCAGAAGAAGGCGCCTCAAGTCGATTGAACTTATCCCAAGCGTTTAACTCTTTAGGAACTGCAATTGCACCAGCTGTTGGTGCATTATTTATTCTAAGCGATACCATAAAAACTGAATCTGAGATTTCTAGACTTGCAGGCGAAGCACGAGAATTGTATTTGGCTGGCGAAGCTTCCGCAATACAAAAACCGTTTTTAGGTTTGGCTGTATTCATTATTTTAATTGCCATCATATTTTTCTTTGCTAAACTCCCTAAACTCATTAGTGAATCTCACACTGGCACTTATTCTGAAGCTTTTAAACAAAAAAACTTGATGCTAGGTGTCCTTGGAATTTTCTTCTATGTGGGCGCAGAAGTATCCATTGGAAGTTTCTTGGTGAACTATTTTCAAGACATGAATATGGTGATTCTCATAAGAGAAAGTCCGTTACTCATGAATATTGCAGATACCGTTGCTCACATATTCTTTAAATCACTCGATGGTGCAGACGATAAAGCACTTTTAGGGATTTTCGTAATCTTCTATTGGTCTGGTGCGATGATTGGACGTTTTGTAGGCTCGTATTTAACTAAGATTATGAAGCCAGGAAAAGTCCTTGGGATTTTTGCCACCATAGCCATTGCTTTAATTATTATTTCAATTAGTACAACAGGCTTATTATCAATGTGGAGTATTTTGGCCGTTGGTTTATTTAACTCGATTATGTTCCCAACCATTTTTACTTTGGCCATTGATGGTATTGGAGAATTAAAGCCAAAAGGTTCTGGATTGCTTTGCATGGCTATTGTTGGTGGAGCTATTATTCCTTTAATATGCGGAAATTTAATCGATAGTCTTGGATTTAAAATCGCATTTCTATTTATAACTATATGCTACGGTTATATTCTTTGGTATGGTTACAAAAATTCTAAAAAAACAATCTTATGAAACGTAGACATTTTTTAAAAAACGCATCCTTAACTGGTGTTGGACTAGCAGTTGGAAGTACTCTTGTAGGTTGTGCTGAAAAAGCTTCCGAAGAAAAAAAAGCAGTTGCTACTTCAGCGATAGACAATCCTAAAGCATCCTTACCATTAGTCATTGCCACTTGGCATGTCATGGATGCAACCAAAAAAGCCATGGAAGTTTTACAGGCTGGCGGAAATGCTCTTGATGCTGTTGAACAAGGTTGCAAAGTAGAAGAAGCCAACGAAAAAGGACAGTCGGTTGGAAAAGGCGGTTTGCCTGATCGCGATGGCAATGTCACGCTTGACGCTTGTATTATGGATAAACACGGCAATTGTGGTTCGGTAGTCTATTTACAAAACATCACACATGCCGTTTCGGTAGCTAGAAAAGTTATGGAAGACACACCTCATGTTATGCTCGCTGGAGAAGGCGCTAAACAATTTGCGGTTTCAAAAGGTTTTAAAGCGGAAGATTTACTCACTGAAGATTCCAAAAAAGCATGGGAAAAATGGAAAATAGAAGCACAATACAAACCTATCATAAATATCGAAAACCATGATACGATTGGCATGCTCGCGATCGATAAAAATGGTGATATTTCTGGTGCATGCACGACTAGTGGTTTAGCCTATAAAATGGGCGGACGTGTTGGTGATTCGCCAATCATTGGTTCTGGTTTATTCGTCGATAATGAAATTGGCGCTTGTGTGGCAACAGGTTTAGGAGAAGAAGTTGTAAAAACTGTTGGAAGCTTTCTGGTTGTGGAATTAATGCGACAAGGAAAATCTCCTCAAGAGGCTTGTGAAGAAGCCATTAGTAGAATCGTAAACAAACCGAATAGCAACTTTAAGGATTTTCAAGTAGGTTACATCGCAGTAAATAAAAAAGGTGTTACCGGAAGCTATTCTATTCATCAATGGTTTAGTATGACCAAGTTTCAGAATGGAAAAAACGAGCAAATTCAGTCTGACTACTTTAATAAGGCTTAAATTTATTTATGCTTACAATTGCTTGGCGCCCTCGCCTAAATGATCCTCAATAAATTCGTTGTTTTTACAATATGGCGCTAATTCTTCTGTAATAAAAGAACTGCAAGCCGCAGTTTCATTATAAGGATACAGCACATGCACATTTGCTCCAGCATCTAGAGTGAAACAGATTTTTGAGTTTGTTTTTTTTCGGTATGCCCAAATTTTATTGATAATTTCTAAGGTGTTAGGTTTCATCAAAATAAAGTATGGCATACTCGTCATCATCATCGCATGAAGTGTTAGAGCTTCACTTTCAACGATTTTAATAAAGGCATCTAAATCACCGTTTTTGAAAACTGAAATGAGCTTCGACATATTGTCATGTGCTTGCGTAAAACGACGTTGTGCAAACGGATGATTATACATCAAATCATGACCAACAGTACTACTCACTTGCTTTTCGCCTTTATCAACTAGTAAAATAGTGTCTTGATAATTTTTGAAATTTTGATGTATATCGTAAGGATATCTCGTTCCAAACAAATCTGAGCTTCCTGTGATTTCTTTATGATGTCCCCAAACAATAAGATTGCCTTCAATACTTCGGCAGGCACTTCCAGAACCTAAACGTGCTAAAAATGATGCCTTTTGGCTGAAATAGCTCTGTGACATCTCGACTCCGCTCGATGTGACAGGATTTGATAGGACTTTCTCTACACTCATCAAACACAAAGCTAAAGCGCTCATACCAGAAGCTGACGATGCAATTCCTGAACTATGCGGAAATGTATTTGAGGTTTCAATTTTAAAATAATATTGCCTTAAAAACGGAAGATATTTTTCTACACGTTTAAAAAAGGTTTCTATTTTTGGCTTAAACGCTTCGTTTTTCTCTCCATCAAAAAAAACATCAAAACTAAAATCAGTACCTTCTTTTTCGGTATAAGTCAACTCTGTAATGGTCTTACAGTTAGACAACGTAAAACTTACTGAAGGGTTTTCAGGAATTTGATGTTCCTTTTTTCCCCAATATTTCACCAATGCTATATTGCTAGGTGAGGACCATTTTACTTGTCCGTTTTCTGTTTTTAGATTTTTGTAATCTGGAATAAAATCGTTCTCTGTCATTTCAATAAATTCTGTGACAAAGATAATAACTTTAGCATAGTTTTATAGTTTCTCGATGTTGCTCTCACATTTAATTTTCGCTCTAAAGCACTCATATTAAATTTTGTGCGACCATAACCAACTGATGAATAAAAGTAGAGGCAATCATTAACGATTTTAAATGCTTCATTCTCATAGGAAATCGTGCTCACCTCATCAACAAATTTCGCTTCAGGAATGTCACTCAATAAAATGAAATAACTCTTTTCTTTTTGTACTTCGGAAAATGGACAAGCCTCAAAAATCACCAGTAAGTCCTCTCTTGTTCTTACTATTACAGGAACTTCAAATTTGAAATGTTCTAGAATAGATTTTGAAATTTGGCTTTCTATTTTATGTTGTGATTTTCCCGAAGTATTTAAAATCACATTACCACTTTGGATATAGGTTTTTACATCTCTAAAACCAGCGCTAGTGAGCAATTTCCGTAATTCTGCCATGGGCACTTTTTTATGTCCACCTACGTTAATTCCTCTTAATAATGCGATGTATGTATTCATTTCGAAATATGTTGTGACACAATATAAGCCCCAGACCAAGCATTCTGAAAATTAAAACCACCGGTAACAGCGTCAATATTTAATATTTCTCCGGCAAAATAAAGATTTTTATGCAGCCTACTTTCAAAGGTTTTAAAATTAACCTCTTTGAGATTAATACCTCCTGCGGTTACAAATTCTTCTTTAAATGTACTTTTCCCATCCACTTTAAAAACTGCTTTAGTTAATTGCATCGCAAGTGCATTTAGCTGTTGTTTATTAATCTCTGCCCACGTGGTCGTTTCAGAAATATGAGATGCTAAAACCAATTGTTGCCATAAGCGTTTTGGTAACTCAAATTGCGTAAACTTAAACACCGTTTTTTTATTTAATTCTTGCTTCAATTCTTTAAGAGCATTCAAACAGTCTTCATCCGATTGCTTTATAAAATTGATTTCTATTGAAAACTTATAATCCCGTTTTGCCAATTCAATCGCTCCAAATGCAGAGAGTTTTAGAATGGATGGAGCGCTCATCCCAACATGAGTGATAAGTAAAGGGCCTTCGGACTCTAAATTAGAATCTACCACCTTCACATCTACATTTTGTGCGACAACTCCGGGAATGGTTTGAATACGTTTATCTTTAATATCAAATGTGAAAAGCGATGGAACGGGTTGCGAAATTGTATGACCTAAACCTTCCAAAAGTTTCCAGATTTTAGGATTACTTCCTGTTGCTACCACTACTTTTTTAGAGGTAAAATCCCCTTGAGAGGTTTCAAAAATCCAATGATCATCTTCACTACTGATCGATTTTAAGGCATGATTATACAACACTTCAACCTGGTGTTTTTTAGCTTCGTTTAAAAAGCAGTCAATAATGGTTTGTGACGAATTAGTTACAGGAAACATTCTACCATCATCTTCAATTTTAAGTGCTACTCCTCGTTTTTCAAACCATTCAATCGTGTCTCCAGTCATAAATTGATGAAAAGGACCTAACAATTCTTTCTCGCCTCTTGGGTAATTTTTCACCAATTCTGAAGGAATAAATTCGGCATGAGTGACATTACAGCGTCCACCTCCAGAAATTTTCACTTTCTGCAAGCCTTCTTTTCCTCGTTCAAGAATAGCGACTTTTAAATCTGGGTATTTCTCAGCAATATTAATCGCTGCAAAAAATCCTGCTGCACCTCCTCCAACAATTATTACATCTTTATTTTGACTCATATTCTATCTGGAAAATCGGAAATTATTCCGTTTACATTATAATCTTTCATTCGTGAAATTGCTGCTTCCGTATTGACAGTCCATGTGTAAACTAAATACCCTTGATCTTGAGTATGCTTAACATTTCGTTTTGATAATAAGGAAAAATTTGGATGAATCGTTTTAGCATTTATAGTTTTAGCAAAAGCTATAGCTTCGTCCAAATTGGCTTTAGTGAGTACACCTAAAGCAATATGTTTATTTATTGAATATACGTTTTCTAATTCATGATGCTGAAAACTAGACACTATAAAATCATTATAATTCCAGCCTTTATCTTGAATATAATTCTCAATTATTTCACAGGTTTTTGATGCTGTATGTTTTCCTTTTAACTCAATATTCAACATGCATTTTTTATCAATAACATCTAAAACTTCGCTTAGAGTTGGAATCTTATGATGACCGTCAACTTTCAGCTTTTTTAATTCTGAAAGTGTAAGCCTTGAAATCTCTCCACTTCCATTAGTAATTCGATCTAAGGTAAAATCATGAAACACGACCAATTCACCTGAGGCGCATTGATGAACATCAATTTCTATTCCGTCAACACCAAAATCTAAGGCTTTTTCAATGGATGCAACCGTGTTTTCGGCAATGTGACCTTTTGCTCCTCGATGACCAATTTTAAGTGATTTTTGCATACGACATAAAAGTATTAATTTATGACAAGAAATAGCACAAAATCAATTTTTATAAAATCTTTAAGAAGATAGATTTTTGATTCTAATAAAAAATACATTTATTTAATCCGAAAACGTTTCCAAATTAAATTGTTACTATGCCTTTATATATAAATTTCATTTTTTTACTATCCTTATTAACAACCTCATGTGATTCAGGAAAGTTAACTCCGCTTGCAGATTTACCATCTAGTCTAAAAGAAGTTTCAGCCATTGAAAAAACAACAACTTCTGATTTGCTATGGGTCATTGAAGACGCTGGAAATAAGAACAATCTCTACGGACTTGATCATGAAGTTACAATTAAAAAAAATCTAGAAATTAGTAATGTGCAGAATATTGACTGGGAAGATTTAACATCAGATGCAGCAGGTAATATCTATATAGGTGATTTTGGTAACAACAGTAAGAAGCGAAAAAACTTCGCCATATTTAAAATATCACAACCTCAAGATGCAGAGACATCTACTACTGCTGAAGTCATTAGCTTTAAACTTCCGAAAAAGATGAAATCAGAGGATTTCGAATCTTTTTTTCTCTATGATAACAGCTTCTATATTTTTAGTAAAGATCATAAAAAATGCAAACTTTTTAAGGTCCCTAACCAAATTGGAAATCATGAAGCTGAATTTCTTTCCGAAGTAAAACTTAAAGGAAAAAATACGAAGGTCACCTCTGCAGACATTAGTAACGATGGGAAAACAGTTGTACTACTTAATCATGACAGGTTGTGGAAACTAACGAATTATAAAAGCGATGACTTTTTTGGTGGCACCATCGAAGCTTTAGGTTTTGATCATGACTCTCAAAAAGAAGGAATCAATTTTATAGACTCCAAAAGCATTTTGATTACGGATGAAAAAACAAAACATGAAGGTGGAAAATTGTATAGTTTTCAATTAAATTAGCTCAACGCTACTCCATTAATTTGTGCATTTTCACATAGCTATAATTGATATCACCTATATGCTTGTAGCGTCCTTCATCATCTTGAAAATGGCCCCAACCAAAATTGCGTTCAATGACTTTGTCTTTGTATTGCTCTAGTAGATGTTCAGAAATTAGTAAATATTCGCTTTCTTTTATATCATTTTTCAAAAGGCGGTGAGCAATAATGACGTCTTCACCCATAAGTTTAATGCGATTTCCTATCTGAACAGATTCTACATTTTTTCCAAAATGAAGAATAATTTTCAAGCCTAAATCTGGCACTTTATCAATACCTCTTTCTTCACTATAGGTTTTAGTCAGGATTTCTAATTGCTTATAGAACTGAGTGAAAAACGATTTACATTGATTTATTAAATCTACAAAAGGAGGAAGTTCTCCTTTTTTGAAAAACAATATGGCATCACCTTCAATTTCAGAAACTTTCAATCCAATGGTATTAGCATAAATGATTTCATTTAATAGTGCGGGAATAACTTTTGCACTTAATTCTATATTAGTGTCGCTCATAAAACGCGTAAATCCGCTTATATCAGGTATGCATATTAATGTAGGAGAGGATGCCATTGTATTATATTTTAAATTAAAAACTCAAGCCAAAACCGAACGAAAATCGCAAGCCTTCTGAGCTATTAAAAAGGTTAAATGTTCCTGAGAGCGTTTCGGCAGCTGAGACCCAAAAGCCGCCTCCATAATCATTATGCCACTTATTTGAATAATCGCCTTTAAGCCATACGCGACCTACATCAAAACCGCCAAAAACACCAATTTGAAGAGGTAGTGTTTTTGTTTTAAACGAGTCAAAACCGTAACGTAAGTCTGCACTACCAACAAATGAGTTTTTCCCTGTAAAACGTTCTGTTCGAAAACCTCTCAATCCATTCTGTCCACCAATATTGGCTGCTTGATAAAAAATTAAATCATCACCAACTCTAACTTGTAATCTAGCATCCGTTTTTAAAACCAATTTACGATTTTGACTTAAAGCGTTAAAAAAGCCTAAATCGGAATTTAGATAACCATACGTGTTTTTAGTATCTTCAAATTCAGTTTTTCCACCTGCAGTTAGTAAAAATGTCATACCACGTGTTGGATTCAATTTATCATCAAAACTTTCATATTTATATTCAGCTTCCAGAGCTCCAAACAAACGTCTTTCATAAAATTCTTCAACTGATGATGGTACAAATTCAGTGATAAAACGATCTGCTGTATCGTCAATTTCAATGGCTTCAAAAATGGCTCTAAAACCATAATCACTACCAAAATTTCCTTTTTTAAGAATTCCTGCTTTTGCTCTATATATACTCGTTTTAACACGATTGTAATCTAGATCTAAATCATCATCAAAATTTTCAGTTTCATTTCCGTAGCCAAAAAAGTTATTGGTGAAATTTTCTGAAGTAAAATGGCCACCAACATGTAAATTCCAATCATTCATTATATTGGCAAACTCACCATCATAAGCGATAGCAAAACCGTTAGTTGCAAAAAAGTAACCTCCTTTAAAGCGATGTTGGTTAGAAAACGGGTTTCTTTGGAAGCCCTTTTTAGTTTTGACAAACTGTAAACCTAATGACACACCATCATCTGGATTAAATCCAATTGCTGGAGTAATCACACTCGTATTAATAATATGTTTTTCAAAATCAAAAAGATTAAGATTATAAACATCTGTTAATCGTATTGTTCCTCCACTATTTTCTTGAATAGTATTGGGTTTGCTTTCGTGGTCATAGACTTTCACTCTTCGCCCAGATTTAATGATATAGGTGTCATTTTCTTGTCCACCAATTAATCTTGTAAAGATGAGATTATTGGCTTTACCTGTCACTTCAAAAATATCTTTATCATCCAAACCATAGATCCATAATTCTTTAGTAATATCTTTATGAAAGATTTTATCTACGATGACTTCCCCTTTTTCTCCATCTATAATTCTTGATATTTTAACGTGAGTTTCATTGTCTGCAATTCTAGTAACTTCGATATAATCGTCCTTATCTGTTCCTGTTAAAATGACTAATTCATTCAAAAATTCATAATACCTATTTGCTATATCTAAAAGATTTGAACGCCTTCCTTTGAGCTTGTTTTTTATCTCATCTAAGGTTTCATCCTGTACTTGTTCGGGCACTTTAGAAAATGCGCGTTCAATAACCTCATCTGTAATATTATCCATTAAAAATTGTGCATGCTCTAGCCACTTCTCTTTAGTTGCTTGCTGAACCATAATACGATCTAGTTTTACACCTGCAGCGTTCATCCATTCGATATCTTCTAATTCTTCATCATAAATCTGTAACTGCTTTGTGGATCCAGATATAACACGCATCACATCTAGCAAGGCACCATCATAGTTAGAAAATACTTGGTCTCTATCTCTTGGAATTGGCCGATACCACTTATCACCGTTTTCTTGATTAAATTGTGCCCAACGCCATTGATCTTGATGTCTATCCCAATCACCAATTAACATATCAAATAATCGTGCTCTGACATAAGCGTTTTCATCAATTTTATATTTTTCGTCTTCTCTAATTTTCTCAATGATATCATGTGTACTCTCGATATCATCGGCAAAACCAAAATTTCTATCATCGGCATAATTTTCTTCAGGACGCTCTTCAATCATATACAATTCTCCTCCATAATCGTTATTATATTTTCCGAGATATTTATGTTTGGGGATAAAGTAAATCTTTGGATTGGTATGATAAATTTCTGCAGCATCAGATAAATCTGGAACTACAGTAAATGCGTAGGGATGAGACGCTGTATAAAAATCTTGAATCAAGCCTTCAACGGCTGTTTTTTCAAATTCGTCTTGTATATAGGTGTTTTTAAACACAACCGCTTGTAAATACTGGGTTGCACTTTTTCTTAAAGCTCTCATATTAAGTTCGCGACCATCTTTAGTTTTTAATCGTAAAGATCTCGTTTGGTGTCCACCGCCAGCTCTCACAATTTCTAAACCTCCATACAATGTATCAAGCGTTGCGACTTTTGCATTAATTTTAGTACTATAAACATCACGGTAATGACTTCCCCAAAAAGATTCGAAAAAACCGGTCACATCTGTTTCATCTTTTTCATACACAGATACCTGAATTTCTTGTGGAAAAGTATCAGGAAGGCTAGACACATCATAATCTTTTGTTGGTGCATAAACTTCTTGGGCAAAGAGGCGCTTTGGTTGGCCTTCCTCTTCCCCATAAATAGTTACCCAACTGCTTCCGTCTTTGTAAACCGTTAACTCTGCAAAACCTTGTTTTCCGTAAGAGAATAATCCATTGTGACTCAACTGCGCACCAGACTCCTTTGCTCCTGAACCAGAAACAATTTGCTTAATACGTTCATCTTCTATGTATTGAAGTGTATGTTCGTGACCAGATACAAATACTAAGTTTTCAGATTCAAAAGCCAATGTTTCTAAACGATTCATCAATTTATTATAACGCTCATTATATCTATCTTGAATAGACACGCCACCTTGCGTTCTAATTTGCGCTATTAACGATGCGAAAATTGGAACTGGCACCTTACTCTGAGTAGGGTATAAATGCTTTTTTGCAGCATAATAACCTCCATGAACTCCATTAGTATACATTGGATGATGCATGGCTAAAATAATGGTTTTGTTCTGGGCCTTTTTAAACTCTCCTTCTATTTCTTCGAAAAAACGATCTCTTGTTTTTATCTCACATTCATCATTTATGGTTGGATTATCATTCCAGTTTTCTAGATACCATTGTGTGTCAATGGCGATTAACTGAATAGACTCACTAACATCAATACTTTCCATCGGACAACCATTTTCTGGTTGAAATGTATTTTTACCAAGAGCTTCCTCAATATATTTTTCTTGTCGTTTTAAACCTTTTAACCCATTAGAATACCAATCGTGATTTCCAGGAATAAATAACACTTCGCCTTTAAAATCTTTCACTGCCATTAGTTGACCATCGAGTGCATTTTCTGCCTCTGCTCTACCTTCTTCCTCTTTACGAGGTAAACCTTCTGGGTAAATATTATCACCTAAAAAAATCGTATAATCATCCTTAGTATCCTTATTAGCTACGTGATTATTAAAGGCTGTTAGTGCTTTAGACATACCACCATCTGGTGATTTTCCCGCATCACCAATCAAATAAAATGTTTTATCTATTTCTTTATCAGGACGTTTTGCGAAAGCACTTTCTTCATTTTTATATTGTGCTTTATAAGTTGCACATGCATTAAAAATGAGGCTCAAAATTGTGAGGGTTACTAATCTTTTAAAGTTAGTCATTGTATATAATTTGAATTACAAAAGAAGCTTAATGGGTTGGTCTTTGTTATCTCTATCACTAAAGATATTGATTATTACACTAATATTCAATGTTGATTTTTCGTAATGTCGCTTTAAGTAAGTTCAGTCTCAATAATCACGTCGTTTTGAAGCGTTTTATGAACAGGGCATTTTGAAGCAATTTCTTTTAAACGTTGTTTTTGGGAGTCATCTAAGTTGCCAACTAATTTTAGTTTTTTGCTAATATGATCTAAATAACCAGAGTTTTCAATGTCCAATTCTAATTCATCACTATGCTTTTTTGAATGCGAGATGTAAACAAATACTTCTTGTAAATCCCATTGTTTACGTTGGGCATACATTTTTAATGTCATCGCAGTGCAAGCCGCCAATCCTGCGTTTAAAAACTCATAAGGTGAAGGCCCAAAATCGTCTCCTCCAACACTTGCAGGTTCGTCTGCTATCATACTATGGTTTTTGGTTTGAATGGCTGTTGTAAAATTATCCTCAACTAAATTTAAATGGCCAACAAGCTGTTCGCCCTTAGTTTCTAGCATCATATTTTCTTGTGATTCAAAATAACGTTGTACCCATGCTCCAATCATATTTCCAGCGTAATTACTATCTTCTTTTCTGGTTAATAAATGGTCAGCATTATCTAATGTGATAAAACTTTTTGGATGATGTGCATTGTGATAAATTTGCTCGGCATTTTTTATTCCGACTATACTATCTGTTGGTGAATGCAGTATCAATAAAGGTTTTCGTAGGTTTTTAACTACCGAAGGCAAATCCGTTTCACTGAAATCTGAAACAAAATCTTGATTAATTTTAAATGGTCGTCCTCCTATATTGACTTCAACGTCGCCCTTATCTTTTATATCTTCAATGCCATGAGAAAACAAATGTGTCACATGACCTACTGTTGCTGGTGCGCCAATTGTTGCGACAGCCTTAACGTTTTCTAATTGTGCCGCAGCCGAAATAACAGCCGCTCCTCCAAGAGAATGACCAACCAATAGTGAAGGTGCCTCGTAATGTGATTTCATAAAATTACTTACTGCAATAAGGTCGTCAACGTTGGCAGAAAAATGGCTTTCAGCAAATTCACCTTCACTTTTTCCTAATCCTGTAAAATCAAATCTTACCACACCAAAACCATAGTTGGTTAATGCTCTACTAATGTTTTTTACAGCACTCAATGAACTGTTGCACGTAAAGCAATGAGCAAAAATGGCATAGCGATTTGGTTTTTGATTTGCAGGCAATTCTAAATAGGCTTGTAATGTTAAACCTTTATTGTTTTCTATCTGTAATTTCGTGTTTTTCATGGTGCGGTTACTGTTAAATGTGATACTTTTTTTTCATCAATAGCTTTAGAAAAATGTTCTAAAAGAAATCTCAATTTTGGATTAATAAACCTTTCGCAAAAAGGTTTATTTGGATCTTTTTGATAATAATTTTGAAAGGCTTCTTGCGATGCTTTAAATTCTGAAAACGGTAGCACTTTTGTAATAATTTTACTTTCAAATGTCTTTTGAAATTTTTCAATTATAACTTTGGATTCTTCTTCTTGTTCTTTTGAAAACACATACACAGCCGAACGGTATTTAGTTCGCATGGAATGATTACTCGTACTTTTATGGGTATGTAAATGAATTTCAATAAGTGTTTGCAATGCAATTTTATCCGGATTAAAATGTACAATTACCGCTTCAGAAAATGTACTATTTTCATCTATGGAAGCCACATAGCCTTGAGTCACTTTTTCAACGCCATTTAAGGATTGAAAAACCGCCTCGGTGCACCAATGACAACCTCCTCCTAGTGCTATTTTATTATTATACATAAATTATTCCGTATCAAAATTAGAATCTGTCTCGAACTTGAGTTTTCGGATATCGAAATCAAGAGATAATTTTACTCAGTAAATACCTATTAATAATTAGCTAAACATATATGGGTTTAATTCCAAACTAACTGTTTTCGTTCTTGCCAATAGTTAGTCGTACTTATTTTGAAATCCTTAAGACTCATCATTTCATCTTCAGTGAGTACAATAACATTAGCTTTTATGTTAGATTCTAAATGTGCTTTATGTGATGCTCCGCTTAACACCAAACTATCTTCTATACTTTGTTGGCAAAATTTAAGCGCAATAGCATCTGTTGCTACTTGATGTTTTAGGGCTAATGCTTCTAAGGTTTTATATAAACCGTTGTAATGCGAAAAACGTTCGTTTCTAAAAAGTCTCCCATTCGCTAAAGCTTCTTTGATAATAATTCTCTTATCCTGTTGCATAAGTTCTTCTGAAATACTATTTAAACTTTGATCCAATACATTATAAGTGACTTGAAAGACGTCAAATAATTGTTTTCCATTTACCGAAACATCTAAGGCTTTTTTAATGACTTCTGTTTGATTGGTTCCTGTCGTAGTAATACCGATTTCTATATGATGTTCACGTTGTAAAAAGGCCAACCTATTTAAAACCTCCTCATTATTTAAAACACCTGTTTCTAAGGTTGCAGAATGAATTTGATATACTTTTAAGTTTGTCGAAAACGCCTTAGAAACGTCCCACTGTTCATTCAATTTATCAACGCTATGCTCTTTAACCTCATGAATCTTAGCCTTCGGATTAAAATTTGCCACATAGGTATATCCCCATTTTGTGGCCACTTGAATCGTAGGGTCATTTTTTGAGGATAGCCAATCTAAAAGCAATTGCTCGGCTAATCCATAACCAGGAGCTGTGTCAAAATATCTAATTCCTAATTGGTAGGCATTTTCTAAAACCTTAAATCCTGCATTTTTAAACGCTTCTAAATCGACGCTTTCATTTTTTTCCTGTCGCACGTTTATATATTGTGGCCTTCCTAACGCAGCTGTTCCTAATCCTAAATTCATTGGTTATGATATGGTTTGAATATTATTTAAAAAATGAATTACTTTTTCTTCAGACATTTCACAAGGTTTTAAAAATTCATCAGTACTCGTCTGATAATAATTAAGGCTAATAAAATCGTTTCCTCCTAATTCTTCTGCATAAATTTTAAAACTACTACCCTTGTTAAATTCACTTTTAGTGACACCATATTTTTTATTTAAATACAGCACTTCTGAGTATCCCTTTTTCAATCTTTGTATATGATCTCGTACACTCATAAATTATTAAATAACATGTGGTTTTTCTGAAATTTTATAGGTTTAAGAACTACAAGACAACATCGAGCAACCTACTTTATGTCGTGCCCAATCTGGTCGTTTGGCGAACCATTTTTCGTTTTCTGGTTGCTCATCGTAAGGGTTTTTTAATAATTGAAATAACTCGTCTATTAATTTATAATCTCCTTTATTAGCATCGTCAATAGCTAATTGTGACATATAATTCCGAAGTACATATTTAGGATTAACTCGATTCATTTTTTCCTGTCTTTCAATATCTGAACGTGTTTCTTTTTCTAATCGGAAATCGTAGCGTTCAAACCAATCGTTCCATTGTTTTCTTATGGCATTAGATAATTCCTTTGGCACATAAAAAGCAGATTGAACACCCTCTAATCCTTTTTTTGAATCCCCTTTTTTGTAGTTACTCAAATTTCGGAAGAATATCGTCATATCTGTTTCGGTTAGCAATAAAACATCTTCTAAAGCTTCAACAAGCGAGGTGTCATTATCATCGTCGAGCTCTAATCCTAATTTAGAGGTCATCATGTCTAGAGATTTCTTTTCGAAACTCGTTTTATAACTTTCCAAAATATGTTCTAAAGGCTCAACATCTTCAATTAAGGGATACAGGGCGTTGGCCAATTGATACAAATTCCATAGGCCAATATTTGGCTGATTGCCATATCTGTAGCGCTTGTGTTGACTATCGGTTGTGTTTGGTGTCCATCCAAAATCGAAACCTTCGAGCCATCCATAAGGTCCATAATCTATGGTGAGTCCAAGGATTGACATATTATCAGTATTCATCACGCCATGAACAAAACCAACACGTTGCCAGTGAATTATCATATCGAGTGTTCGCTCAGAAACTTCTGCAAAAAACTTAATATAGCTTTCTTTCGAAGGTGCTCCTAAATGCGAAAAATGATGTTTTATGGTAAAATCAACTACCGTTTTAAGTGTTTTAGGATCTTGCCTTGCTGCGAAGATTTCAAAACTTCCGAAGCGCAAAAACGAAGGCGAAATACGTGATACGATTGCTCCTTTTTCAAATGCCTGATTTCCGTCATATAACATATCTCGCATTACCTCATCACCTGTTAGTGCTAGTGATAAAGCTCGTGTTGTTGGCACTCCTAAATGATACATGGCCTCGCTACACAAATACTCACGAATGGAGGAGCGTAAAACGGCTAAACCATCTGCTGTTCTAGAATATGGCGTTTCTCCTGCACCTTTTAATTGAATGACCCATTGTTGATTATTGTGTTCAATTTCAAATAAATTAATCGCACGACCATCTCCTAATTGTCCAGCCCAATTGCCAAATTGATGTCCACCATAACACATAGCGTAAGGGTTTGTATTTGGGTAGACTTTATTTCCTGTCAAAATTTTAGTGAATGTTTCTGTTTCAATATCGTCTTCAGAAATCCCTAAAACACCAACCATTTCACGAGACACATGTAGTAATTTAGGATTGGCTGTTTGCTTTGGAGTGACATACGAAAAACAAGCTTTTTTGACCTGTCTTCTTGTGTTTTCAAGAGTTGGATCTGCTGGTAATTCCTTATTAAATATATCTTTTATATTGAGTTTCATTATCACATCTTTCTTTTAAACGTTCTGTAAACTGTATTTCTGTTTTTTAACCGATAACAGCTCTCCATTTGTCACTTCGAGAGGCAACGGCTTTAATATAAGAGCAAATTGCTACTGCTTTATAATTTTCTGTTGTTAGTTGTTCAAACGTTTTTTCAACTAAAACTTTACCAATGCCTCGACCTCTTAAATTAAAAGGTACTTCAGAATGTATAAGATACATTTTATTATCGCGTAACTGATACTCTATTTTGGCAATTTCTGCATTAATATCCAAGGTGAAACGTTTGTTTTCTTTATCGTGACTAATATTCAACCTGCTTGGTATTAATTTGTTTAACCATTTCTCTAAGTCTTCCTTGTAAGGATTTCGCAACTTCTTCTCACCAATAGTTATTGTTGGAAAATTAAGTTTTCTATTGTCATAAAGACCACGCAATTCTAACGCGTGGTCTTTATTTTTTTCTACATCCAAAAATTGATATGGCAGCTCTGTTTTGTCTAATAAGATTTTGTAATACCTTGTTTTATGACAATCTTCAGCTCCATATAATTTTATAACTGGAATCGCCTCCATGTTTAAAGTGTTTTTAAAAACTCTATAGCTGCAATAGGATTTAAATTAAAATCACTAAACACAACGTTATCATGTTTGTCAATAAACAAAAACCATGGTGTTCCTCCCGTTTGATAATTTGTCATCATCCTTGAGCGAGACGCTCCATCCTCTCCAGCATCATGCCCAAATGGAATTTCAAGTTCGTATTGTTTTTGAGTTTCTACCATTTTTTCATACGTGTTTTCTGTATGACTTTCAAAAACAGTTTGTACTGCTAAAAACACAATCTTTTCATTTCCTTTCAAGGCGTCTACCATTGTCTTTAAATTTGGTAATCCCTTACTGTGACATCCTGGACACCAACTTTGAAAACAATACACGATTTTAAACTGTCCTTTAAAGTCTGACAGTTTAATGGGTTCTGTTTTATTTCCGCTGGCATCAATCCATTGTTTGACATTGAATTCTGGCGCTCTAAAAATTTTATTTTCTTCTACTTGATTTGACATTTTTAATTGTCCTTTCTTCTTTTTAATTCATTGAGATTACTTCAACTTATCAGCATGCAGTTTACGTAGCTTTGCCAATTTTGGTGCAATTACATAACTGCAGTAGCCTTGACCTTGATTATTTCTATAAAAATCTTGGTGTTCTTTTTCAGCTTCATAAAAAACGGTTAACGGTGAAATTTCTGTGACTACGGGATTTTCGTAATACGGCGAAATTTCTTTTACAACCACTTCAGCGATTTCTTTTTGCATTTCATTGTGATAATAAATCACTGATCGATATTGGGTACCTCGATCTGCACCTTGTTGATTCAAAGTTGTTGGATCATGAGTGGTCATAAAAATGACCAAAATATCTTCGTATGAAATTACATTAGCATCAAAAGTTACCTGAATAACTTCGGCATGGCCGCTTAAACCGGAACAGATTTCTCTGTAGGTTGGTCTTCCTGGAACGTTTCCGCCAGAATACCCTGAAACTACTTTTTCTACACCTTTTACTTCTTGGAATACAGCTTCTGTACACCAAAAACAACCACCACCAATGATGGCTTGCTGTCTATTCTTGTTCATTATTTTTCTTTCTGTCTTTGAGATTTTTAGACCTGTTAGGTCTTAACTAAAGTTTTTCTAATTGCATTGATTCTGAATTAATGCAATAACGTAATCCGCTTGGCTCTGGACCATCAGGAAATATGTGTCCTAAATGGGCATCACAAGTATTACACATCACTTCAACGCGAACCATACCAAAAGCGGTATCTCTTTCGTATTTAACAGCGTTTTCAGCAATGGGTTGTGTAAAACTCGGCCAGCCTGTTCCTGAACTAAATTTAATTGTAGAATCAAACAAAGGCGTATTGCAACACACACAGTTATATTTGCCTGCATCATGAATACTACACAACGCGCCACTATGTGCTCGTTCTGTCCCTTTTTGTCTGGTAATTCTAAATTGCTCAGGAGTTAAGAGCTCTTGCCATTCGGCTTCTGTTTTTTCAACTCGTTTGTTTGGAGTTGGGTTTCCGTTAACGGAAAAGTTGATAACTTCTTTCCAAGTAAGCATAATATGGTGTCCTTTCTTTGTTAAATTAATATCCTATGCTTTTCAACTGAGTAGTAGTCGATGTGATATTGAAAACCTTACACATCTAAATTTTTCAACTAATAATGAAAGCAAAACTTAAATTTACGACAAAACACCCTATCGTTACAACATGGTAGCTCCCTTTTTAACTGAAAATTATGAAGAATAAGACCTTTTTAATTAACGTCTTGTATTTTCAATATAGGATCAGATATTAAAAAAGCTATTTTAATAATACGTCGTATTTCGACTATGTATTCGATATGATTACTATTTTCATGAATAAAGACATCAATTGTAAAGAATTTTGCCGTTCATACAGAATGAATAATTACGAAAGCTGTTAATTCTTTATTTTGTAATTTTACTTTAATCTATAACTACTATTTATGGCTACAGACCTTGTTAAAAAGACTGAAGAATTCGTGTTTGATTTACTAAAAAATGAATTAGACCCAGTGTTCTTGTATCACAATTTTAAACATACAGAACGTGTTACAAAAAGCACACGAGAAATCATAGAAAACACTGATGTCTCTTTAGAGGAAGCAGAAGTTCTAGAAATAGCAGCTTTACTTCATGACACTGGTTATACTCAAGGCGCTGAAAATCACGAAGAAAAAGGAGTTGCTATTGCCACTAAGTTTTTAGAAAAGAACGATGCTGATAAATCACTTATTGATGCTGTGAATACGTGTATCATGGAAACCAAGTTCAAAGAAGAACCAACTACAAAACTCGGAAAAATTATTAGAGATGCTGATGCCTCGCATTTTGGAAAGGAATACTTTGAGGAAGCAAGTGAATTTTTAAGAAAAGAACTAGAATTGAGAGGCGTAGAAACCTACTCACCTACAGAGTGGAGAAATGAAAACATTAAAGTACTCGCTAAAAAACATCAATATTACACAGACTATGCATTAAAGAATTGGCAATCAAGAAAAGATAAAAATCTTTCTAAATTAATGAAAGCCAAGAAAAAGCAAAAAAGCAAGTTTAAGAAAGAAGAAATGAAAGCCAAGTATAAGGCGCAATATAAAAATGAAAGCCCAGAACGTGGTGTTCAAACATTTTATAGGGTAGCACTTAGAAACCACATAAAATTGAGTGACATTGCAGACACAAAAGCTAATATTTTATTATCAGTAAACGCCATTATCATCTCTGTGGTTTTAGCTAATTTAATTTCTAAGTTAGACACTAATCCTTATTTGACTTGGCCTACAGTAATCTTCACATTGTTTAGCGTTGTATCAATGGTCATGTCGATTATTGCTACACGTCCAAACGTAACAAGTGGACAATTTACTAAAGAGGACGTTAAAAATCAAAAGGTGAATTTGAGTTTCTTTGGAAACTTTCATAAAATGAAACTGGAAGAGTTTGAATGGGCTATTCAAGAAATGGTTAATGACAAAGACTACATCTATAAAGCATTAACTAAAGATTTGTATTTTTTAGGAAAAGTATTAGAGCGAAAATATAGAATACTTCGTATCACTTACACCGTGTTTATGATTGGAATCATTGTATCTCTAATTGCATTTGGAATTGCAGTAAAAAACAATCCAGGTATAGATATTCAACAAGTTTTAGACCCTGAATCAGAAGCCCATATAATCATTAAACAAAAGCAGAATCATAAAAATCTATATACGATTTAAGCTTTGATTTCTTTCATTAAATCCTCATACGTATAAAACGCCTTATCATCTTTATCCTTATGATATAACACGCTTACGCGAATAGCTTTTAAACCCGTAACAGCTTGTAAATCTTGTAGTTCTACAATTTCAACATCATCATCTAAATACTTTTTAGATTGTAAAAATTTCACATATCTCAAGTATTCGATCTCATCTTGTTTTTGTGAATAGATAATAGTTATTTTTCCTTTTTGGGTGACGCGTTCAGTGGTACCTTTGATATAGGCCTTATCAACACGTTTTTTTACTATTTCATATCTCGCGTTGTAAGTCCCATCGACATCAAAATGCTTTTCATCCATTCTAAAACTAATAGATAATGGTTGATTAAATACCAATATCATAGAGGCCACATCTAGTTTTACTGGAAAATCAGATTGCATTAAATAGAAAGCATTTTCCATTTCACACATCACCTGTAATTGCCACAACCTTAGGTTATATAAATAAATAGGGTTAAAACTATCTTCCTTGGTGATAGACTCACCTATATACATATTATGTTCGACGCCATCAGTTTTAAAACGCTCAAAATAATGCGGATACATGACTTGCGCATCTTCTTGTTTTTCATCTAAAAGCGCTGCCATTTCTTTATTTATTAAAGCAATGGTATTGTCGTAATTTTTTCTGTGATTATATACCACTTCTAACTTATCATCTATGCTATTAAAGTAAGATTTCACTTGTGGTTTTAACGAATCAACAGTTACTAAATGCTCTAACAAAGGATCTATATCTTGTGTTATAAAAGCAGAAATTTGTTGTTCACTATCCACCTGAAAGTGCAAATTTAAACCTTCTAAAAAGTCATCTATTTGATATAAATACTGTTCGTAAATTGGTAAGTTTTCAATTTTAATAGCAGCTTCCACAATGGTTTTAAGAGTGTTTAACTGCAGGCTTAAATCCTGCTGTGTTGCCCAATTTCTTGCATCTGACGACCCTTTAATGTCTATCTGACCATACAAAGGATAAATGTTTTCGAACGCAATTTTACTAAAGTTTGGCTCGTTATTGTTAAGTTGATCTTTAATAAAGTTTCTAGCTTCCTTTTCAAATCGCCAATTAACACTTGGGTGAATAGATGTACATTCTTTTTGAATAATAGCATCAATTAAATTTTGCTCATCGTTTTTAGAACGCTCTACTGCCGAAATTATAAATGGCATCACATCATTAAGCTTATTCGCATTGATACTATTGAGCACTTTTGGGACTTCTGAAACTATTTCCAAAATTCCCATTAAGCCGTCTTCATTAGCTATTGGTGCTAATATAGCACTCTTAATATGTTGATCTTTTAATACTTTTATTTGCGGTGCTTTACCTTTTGAAAACTCATACATTTTATCAACATCTGATACTGCATAAAACTTTTTATCCTTTAATAAGCGGTGGTAAGAATAACCACACAATACTCCTGAACACTCTTTAGAATCAAGATTATTCAGTAAATAACTACCCATTTCAGCGCCATAAACAGGCTCAAAACTATCATCCTCTCCATTATAAATCGAGAACCCTACTTTAATATCTTTTAGACCAAAAAGCGAACTGAAAATTTCATGAAAATCCTCTACTTTATTTTTGTCTTCACGTATCAGTGCCGATTTAATATTAGAAATAGACTGATCGTCAGTAATATTAAAAATATTAGAAATCACAAAGCCTTTAAACGTATAACTATTTGGCGGAAATTTTTCTTTCCATAAGTCTATATTTTCAAAATTATCTAATAATTTATCTACATCCTCAGGAGTTATTTTTGGTGCATTTTCACCAGGAATAATTTCTGTAAAATCTGCATTATAAAGAATTTTGTAAAACTGCATGATGCCATTTTCATCTGGAATTTCGTAATAAAATGGACGTTTAAAATTAATATTATAACCGTGACAAAACGCTAATGTTATTGCACAAGCAAAAATATACATGTCATCCTCTGGCATATTTTTAATCTGTAATTCAAAATCATCACCTGCAGATTTAATAATACTTTTGAAGCGCTCTGACGAGTTAAAAATTAAATTATGAAAAGGAACAGATACCGTTTTTATCTCATTGTTAGTTAAAACAGGACTAAAAGAGTCTTGAAGAATAATGCCAATTTCTTTTTCGTGCGTTTTTAAAACTTCAGTATTATAAAACCCCTCCCGCAACACGGGAGATTTCTCAGCAGTTTTTAAAACACGACGCGCTTTAGCAGCTATAAATTCGTCATCACTTTTTGACAAAACCTCGTAATGATCTAGGAGCTTGCTAAAACTTATTTTTAGTTTGAAAGGTAATTGTATATTTTGGTTAATGTCTTGCATAATAACACTTTGATTAATACAAAGTTAAGAATTAAAAGATTAGTCGCTATTGCTTAGACTTTCTTACGTAAACTTTGTTACAAGAATATACATTTATTTACATTCGCCAAAGACTGATAATTAAGTTAGCGATACCCATCTTGGTCAGCTTAATTTTGTCTCGTGATAATGAGTCTTGATTTGTCTTGAGCCATGTCACTAAAATTACCCCAAGTTTCTGGGAAACCCAAGTAGATTTCTACATAATCATTCACATCGAGATAAATATTCGCCGTAATGGACCGACTATAGTCTGTGAAAATTGAATTATCGTAATCCAACTTTTGCCAACGAGATCCATTCTTATATATTGCAATGCCTGCAGGCTCTGAAGCAGGGCCTGAGTCAAAAGTAGAAACTACAGAGGCTGTTATTGAATATACACCTGATCTCTTAGCCGTATATCTGCCAGTAGTTGGGTCATATTCATTATTGGTGTCGGTAAGTTCAGAATCAAAAATAATCATATTCCATTCGACAAAATCTGCATTTGTACCCAATGGTGGTGTACGTACAATAGCCCTATCAGAAGAAAATTCTGCACGAACGATTGTAGAACTATCCTTAATAGACACCCATGCAGGAATATCATTGTCCCAATAATAAAACCCCTTTAATACTGACGCAATATTGCCAGTGATAAACACCAACATACCGTCTTGATCTGCCCCTGGATTGGTTGTAGGAAAAACATCTAGTCTAGGTATGAGAATACCGTCTTCATTGGTTGGAGTTGTGCGAGACGATGCT
>Ga0316189_10000066_pt1 | contig 90494 bp, 82 predicted proteins | sample LowCovwburrow_MG_FD_204930 | JGI IMG/M metagenome (GOLD analysis project Ga0316189, IMG submission 204930) | Coastal sediment microbial communities from Maine, United States - Lowes Cove worm burrow | ecosystem: Environmental > Aquatic > Marine > Coastal > Sediment | place: USA: Maine... | reverse complement strand
CGATCTTAATCGGGATGCCTCTGAACCAACTGAGCTAAGCGCCCTTTTAAACAACCCTAACTCCAATCGGAACCGACCCTCCCGATCTTAATCGGGATGCCTCTGAACCAACTGAGCTAAGCGCCCTCCTAAAAAGGTTTGCAAATGTAGCACCCTTTTGGATTTGCGCAAATGTTGTGATCGGAAATTTTAACTAAGTGCCTCTTTTAAAAATCCATTGAACGGAGATAGTGTCTGATAGGCATCAGCCACTTTGGTCACAATTGTCTCTGAGGTTATTTCTTTGTCAGAAAGTTTGTGCATGAAAACATAGTGTTTCAACTTCAGTAAATCCAGGTCTGGATGGTCTTTGGGGTACCCTTTCGGGGAAGTTTTCAATTTGTCTCCACCATAAGGTTCCGAATAAATCTTGGTAAAATTCTTGTGATTAATAATTTTCCGAAGGTTTGTTCCATTATAATCAATTTCCTGTCTGACCTTCTGCAGTACATGGGATTCTGGCTGATAGAGTCCTCCTCCTACCATGTTGTCCCCTGGTTTAATGTGCAGATAGTATCCAGGATTGCCAGATTTTCTGCCCCCATCAACAATCGCAGCACCAAAATTTGTTTTGTATGGGTCTTTGTTTTTGCTAAACCGAATGTCTCTATTTATTCGAAAGAGCGCCTTTTTGGGTTCAATGCCAATCAAAGATTTGTCGAACGCCGTAGCTTTTTCAATAACCTCAGCTACCAGTTCGATCACATAACCTCTGGCTTCACTATACCTTTTCTTATTGTCATCCATCCACTCCTTTTTGTTGTGCTTTGCAAGGTCAGAGAGGAAGTCAAGTGTGAATTGAAGATTCATGAATGTAAATTTTCTACGAGTGTTTCTAATTTGATCGATCGAGAGGCCTTTAACAAGACAACTGAATCAGAGAATTTTTGCATTTCGAGGTGTGAAACAAGGTCTTCCTTGCTCTCAAAATGACCAGATGATGGATTCCCAATCCTAATTTTTTCACCAGTAGTCAGGATCTCAAGGCCGAGCTCTCGTGCAAATTCAATTAGTTCCTTATGCGCTTCATCTGAGTTTTCCAGCTCGTTCATGTCTCCAAGAATTGCAATTTTCCTCCCCTTCATTTTTGATAAGCTATCAAGTGCTGCTTTCATGGAATCTGGGTTTGCATTGTATGCATCCAGAATAATCGTAAGTGACCCTTTCGTAATTATCTGCGATCGTGCATCTGCGGGAACATAGGAGGAAATGGTTCTGGCTATCCTATCATCAGGAACGTCGAAAAGTCTCCCCACTTTTACAGCAGCTGCGATATTGTCGAAATTATATTCCCCCGCGAGGCTCGTTTCCACTTCTTCTTTCTCAAGCGAGAATTTGACGTAAGGAGAGGTCTCTATCAGTTTCACATCGGCATCAGGGTAGAGGTGAGGGCGGTCAAATCTCTTGGCCATGTTGGAAAGAACAGGGTCATTCATGTTTATCAAAACCTCGCGATCATTTTTTCTCAGGTAGTCAAAAAGCTCACTTTTTCCACGTATGACACCCTCAAATCCCCCAAACCCTTCAGTATGGGCATGGCCAATGTTTGTGATAAAGCCATGCGTCGGGTCTGCCAACTCGCTTAACATCGCAATTTCTCCCACATGATTTGCTCCCATTTCTATTACCGCAATCTCCACTTGTGGGTGAATGTGTAACAACGTTAGCGGAACCCCAATGTGATTGTTGTAGTTGCCTTTTGTGGAATGAACAATGTATTTTTCAGAAAGTACCTTGGCTATTAATTCCTTAGTAGTGGTCTTGCCATTCGAGCCAGTCAATGCAAGCACTGGTCTTTTAAAACGCGATCGATGAAATCTGGCTAACTCCTGCATGGCCACTAAAGCATCCTCGGCTAAAATTATCTTGTCGCTTGTGACGTATTCTTCTTCGTCCACCACCACGTAGGCAGCACCTTTCTCGATCGCTTGTCTAGCAAACTTGTTCGCATTAAAGTTTGGACCACTTATAGCGAAGAAGAGATTCCCCTTCTCCAGTGTCCTTGTATCGATCGACACTCCATCACTTTGCAGAAACCGAGCGTAAAGAAATTCAATAAAATCTCCCATTGAGAGCAAATATGATCAATATTGTGAATTATCTATTTCTTTGCATAGACGCAACTTTTAAATAACCAATGAATCCAAAAGCACTTAGATTTTTCGCATCAGCTGGCATACTGTTGACATTGTTCCTAAGTGTGTGGTACTTGATGAAAACCTACAAGGAAGGAAATCCAAGATGGGTTTTTTTAATTCTCGCGGTAGGAGTTACTGTTCTTCTGGCACAAAGTCTGGGTGGGGCTCGAAGACGTTAGTTATCCTGATTGAACAATGTGCGGGTCGCTATACTTCTTCCTAACGTAATTTCATCAGCGAATTCGATTTCACTTCCAACTGAGATACCCCTGGCAATTGTGGTCAGCTTGATGTCAAAATCCTTGAGGAGTTTAGTAATATAGAACGAAGTGGTATCCCCTTCCATTGTCGCACTAAGTGCCAAAATTACTTCCTTGATTTGATCGTCATTCCTGAGCCTCAGTACTAGCGAATCAATATTTACATTTTCTGGACCAATCCCGTCCATTGGAGAAATTCTCCCCCCTAGGACATGAAAAAGCCCATTGTACTGACCCGTATTTTTGATAGCCAACACATCTGGTGTGTCTTCTACAATGCAAACAATAGATGTATCACGATACGCGGTTTGGCACGTGCATTCTTCGGTATCGGCGATAATATGGCAAGTGTTACAATATTTGATTTTTTCGCGTAGCGCCTGTAGCGCCTCAGACAGGTCTTTGGTAGATTCAATTGGTTGTTTCAGCAAGTGAAGGACTAGCCGCAATGCAGTCTTTTTTCCAATTCCTGGGAGCCTGGCAATTTCCTCAACTGCTTTCTCAACAAGCTGCGAGGGATATTCCATTAAACAATAGATGCTTTGATTCCTGCAGCGGAAATCTCTTCTCGCATTGGTTTCAATTCCTCGTACGGGCCTTTCTTAACGCTGCACTTCCCCTTGTAGTGGATTAGGTACGTGCATTGTTCCGCTTGCGTGGTATCATGCTTGCAAACCTTAATGAGTGTTTGAATGACGTGCTCGAATGTATTGAAGTCGTCGTTGTAGACCATCAGATCACGAACGCCTTCGATGGTAATTTGATCCTCAACCTTGACCTCCTCCTCTATCTCAATGTCTTCTGCCATTTCTTTTGATTTCCTGTAAAATTAAGCATTGCAATAAAACCAACCATGAATTGTAATTTGCAATTCCATTTTTAACGTAAAATTTGAATGACTCCTATTCTGGTCGGATCGATTATCCTTGGCTATTTTCTTCTCCTGATAGTGATATCGTGGTTCACGACGAAGAACGCAGCAGACAATGATTTCTACACTGCCAACAGGCAGTCCAAATGGTACCTAGTCGCTTTCGGAATGGTTGGCGCTTCCCTTTCCGGAGTCACTTTTATCTCTGTCCCTGGAGAGGTGGCGAATACCAATTTTTACTATTTTCAGGTAGTCCTTGGGTATCTGGTTGGCTATTATGTGATTGCTCGTGTGCTTCTACCCCTTTACTACCGACTGAATCTCGTATCTATTTATACGTACCTGCATGACCGATTTGGCTTTTGGTCGTATAAATCCGGGGCTTTCTTTTTCCTACTTAGTAGAGTAATACAAGCATCATTTAGACTTTTCCTTGTCGCCGGGGTTCTGCAAATCGCATTCTTCGATGCGTTTGATCTTCCTTTTTGGGTTTCAGTAATCACCACCATACTGCTAATATGGGTCTATACTTTTCGAGGTGGTATCAAGACAATCGTTTGGACCGATACGCTCCAAACATCGTTTATGATTCTAGCAGTCATCATAAGCATCGTTTTCATTAAATATGAAATGAGCGTAACGTGGAGTGAACTCAGCACAAACCTTTTCTCTGACTCCAGAACAACAATTTTTAATTGGGAGTGGACAAGCGGACGCAATTTTTTCAAACAATTTTTCTTCGGGGCTTTCATAGCTATTGTAATGACCGGCCTTGATCAGGATATGATGCAGAAAAACATGACGTGCAAAAACATTGGCGAAGCCCAAAAGAACATTTTTTGGTTTTGCGTGATTTTGGTCGTCGTCAATTTTCTATTCCTAAGTCTCGGTGTTTTGCTCTATCAATTTGCAGAAACACAAGCGATCAGTCTTCCTGCTAGAACAGATGGTGTCTTTCCATTTTTAGCTGTAAATGAATTTTCTACAATTGCCGCAGTGACATTCCTGTTGGGAATCACTGCCGCTGCATATTCAAGTGCGGACTCTGCGCTAACTGCGCTGACAACTTCCTTTTGTGTTGATTTCCTTGGATTTAAACCTGAGAATTATGCTAAAAAGAAAAAACTCAGAATCTCAGTCCATCTGGGATTTTCAATCCTGCTATTTTTTGTGATTCTCATATTTCAGGCCATTAACGATGAAAGTGTAATCAATTCGATATTTACAGCTGCAGGATATACCTACGGGCCACTCCTCGGATTATTTGCCTTCGGCATTCTGACGAAGTATGAATTAAAAGATCGATTCGTTCCATTTATATGTGTCGCCTCTCCGATTTTGAGTTATCTCATCAATCTAAATTCTGAAGCTTGGCTAGGGGGATACAAGTTTGGTTTTGAGATTTTGATGTTGAACGGACTCTTGACCTTTATTGGTCTTCTTTTTATTCGAAGAGAGTCGTAGTACTTTTAATCTATGAAAAGGCTTCAAGCAATCTTCATTTTTCTTTTTCTGGTTCTTTCAGGTCTAGCACAAAACAAATTGCTGGTGACTGATTTTGCATTCCTCAACACATTTAGCACTCCCACGGATGCAAACATCTCAAACTACTTTCTTGCGAACCCTGAAATGCTTGAGAAAACCAAATTGCAATTGTTTTCAATTTTGAAAGAAAAATATGATGTAGGTGAGACATCGATCCATCAAAAAGGCGTCTTGTTCGTGAGCAGTGAAAACAAGATAAATCCACTAAAGTCATACGATGAAAATCATAAGGAATTAGTAAAAAAAGGAGGGTTTGACTACTACTTTCTGATGACAAGCTATATCTCCCCAATCAATCGGATGAATCACAATGCAGGGTACACGTTTGAACTTCAGGTTAAACTCTCCGACAGGAAGGGAAAAAAGGTTTTCACTAACTCCATCAAGGTTCCTTTCTCCGCACTTTTTAACGATGAAAGCATTTCTTCATCTGAGCTAATTACTGGTGAGGATTTTTATAAACTTTTCGATCTCGCCATTGATAGAGTATTTAGTGAAGGGAAAGCAAATTCGGAAGCGCAGACATTCTACAGATCAGGTGACAACCAATTTGACGATTTTGTATCTGAAGCTCAGAGGTTGAACATCAAAGAATTCATGTCAAAAAGCCCAATCTTATTTGATCCATCTGGCAATGAAATCACTCTTCGTGTAAAAGGAGGAAATGAAACAGATATAGATATTTCCAATGCTTCAGACGGAGAGCTGATGTTTGGTGAACAGAGCGACCCAATTGTCGTTGGTGTTCGAAATCCTCAAGTCCAAACAAACTGGGTAGGTTTTTTCCAACCTAAAACCAGCAATGATTTTGGGGATTTAGATCTTGCCCCGTCGGCAACTGTGTTTCTAAGAATAGGGTCACAGCCGCCATTGAACTTCAGGTTAATAAACGGTCGGCTTACTGGAAAAGTGGAGTCTAAGGTCTACATGGTTAGCTATGAACCAAATGCTAGCTTACTTCGGATTTTTGCAGATCAAAAATTAATCCTCCTGTCTCAGCCAATTGAAACAGGGGAAGGCCAAGATCTAAAAGTATATTTCAAAGGGATCGACAGAGATCTACCTACAGCAATCAACTTGCATCAAATCTATTTTCAAGCTATCTACTCGCTCAATCAACTTGGTAAATGATCAAATTTCAAGCTCCTTGATTGGATCCCAATAAATATTTCCAAAGTCTACTACCTTGTCATTTTTGATCATTACTCCATCTGCCTCTAGAAGTTCCTGCATTCGCGTTTCAGTTGCAAAATGATGCTTTCCTGTGAGAAGGCCACTGCTATTCACAACTCTTTGTGCTGGGACATCTGGGTCGGAATGCGCTTGATTCATGGCCCAACCGACCATTCTAGCAGAGCTTTTTAGACCCAGGTATTTCGCAATTCCTCCGTATGAGGTCACTCGCCCTTTTGGGATCAATTTTGCCACCTCAAATACATCTTGAAAAAAGGAAGTCTTATCCATGGTTAAATTTCTATAATTGCGACCATAAAATCAGGTGTCGTTTTTTGATCTAACAAAAGGAGCATTTACTGTTAGCGCAGGCTGGATAAAAAACAAAAAGATCGCAACAATTAAGAGAACCATCTAGTTGTAACGTTTGCTAACCAAAGCTATCAAAAAAACGTGTTAGACTTTGATCGTAACAATCAACTTAGATTTTTTACTTTAGCCAACAAATTTTCAACAGATGAGTAGCATTATTTCTACGACCGACATAGCTAGGAAGTACATCATGGGAAGCGAGGTTATAATGGCCTTGAAAAGTGTTTCCATAAATATTGATAAAGGCGAGTATGTTGCCTTTATGGGGCCTTCAGGTTCAGGTAAATCGACGCTCATGAATATCATTGGCTGCTTAGACACTCCAACAAGTGGCACTTACATTCTGAACAAAAATGACGTAAGTGATCTCACTGAGAATGAGCTTGCTGAAATCAGAAACAAAGAAATCGGCTTTGTATTTCAAACATTCAATTTGCTCCCGCGAGCATCAGCATTGGAAAATGTGGCACTTCCCTTGGTTTACGCAGGAATAAATGGATCTGATAGAGAAGAGAAGGCATTGCAAGCGCTAGCTAGTGTGGGACTAGAGGATCGTGCCGATCACAAGCCCAATGAACTTTCAGGTGGGCAAAGGCAAAGAGTGGCTATTGCCAGAGCACTGGTAAACGACCCAAGCATCATTCTAGCAGATGAACCAACTGGTAACCTTGATTCAAAGACCTCTTATGGCATTATGGATCTGTTTCAAGATTTGCATAACAAGGGAAATACCATCATCATGGTGACACACGAAGAAGACATAGCAGAGTACGCGCATCGAATCGTCCGTCTAAGAGATGGTCTCGTGGAGACCGATGAGGTCAACAAGAATGTAAGGAAATCGGAAGTTGTGGCATGAGTGCCAAGATCTACACGAAAACAGGAGACAAAGGCAGCACATCACTCCTGGGAGGGAAGAAAGTTCCGAAATCAGATCGCAAGATCGAAGCCTATGGAAACGTAGATGAGCTCAATTCTTTTTTGGGGATGCTTAAAGACCAAAATGAAGTGGAAAATCGCCTGAAGCAGCAGCTTTACTGGATCCAGGAACATCTCTTCACGATCGGAAGTTTGTTAGCAACAGAGCCTGGTTTTTCAGGGTTCGAACTACCAAAAATTACTGAGGCAGAAGTCAAGCAATTGGAAGTCTGGATTGACAAGTTCGACAGTGAGCTACCTCCACTTAAGAATTTTATTTTGCCAGGAGGACACCAGGCTGTTTCGCTCAGTCATGTGTGTAGAAGTGTTTGTAGAAGAGCCGAGCGATCAATTGTTGCACTAGGAAATGACGAAGACATTCAGGATGTCATTATTCGTTTTGTTAATAGGTTATCGGATTATTTATTCATCTTTGCTCGTGCAATTGGGAAGGAACTAGATGTCCCAGAGACACCTTGGTCTCCCAATTCGGACTAAAGGAAACATCATTAAAACTGTATTTGAGGAATGACTGAGGCTTTAGAAATAAAAATCAACGCCACTGAAGAATCAAAATTGCCACATGTAGATTTTGACAATCTCACGTTTGGTCATACGTATTCGGATCATATGTTTATCGCTGATTACGAAGATGGCGAATGGAAAAACAGTCGCATTATCCCCTTCCGTGATCTAAGAATTAGTCCTGCAAATGCAACCCTGCATTATGCGCAAAGTATTTTTGAGGGGATGAAAGCCTATAGGAGTGAGGATGGAGAAATTCTGCTATTCAGGCCAGAATCCAATGCTCAAAGAATGATTCGAAGTGCAGAAAGAATGTGTATGCCTCCAGTTCCACAAGAATTATTTCTAGGTGCTATTGAGCAGCTGGTTAAGCTTGACAAAGATTGGGTACCCGACCGTCCTGATACATCGCTTTATATTCGGCCGTTCCAATTTGCCACAGACCCATACATTGGTGTAAGACCATCCGACACATATTCCTTCATGGTCATTACTGGGCCTGTCGGCGGCTACTATTCGGAACCAATAAAAGTGAAAATTGAGCAGCATTTCACGCGTGCTGCCAGAGGGGGGGTCGGAGCTGCAAAAACGGCCGGAAACTACGCTGCTTCCATTTACCCTGCAAAGTTGGCCCAAGATGAGGGATATCACCAGTTGATCTGGACTGATGGACAAACGCATGAGTACATAGAAGAGGCTGGCACGATGAACATTATGTTCGTATTGAACGATACGCTGATTTCTCCAGCACCTAGTGACTCCATTCTTCCAGGAATAACCAGAGAAAGTGCCTTGATTTTAGCCAGAGACTGGGGTTTGAAAGTAGAAGAAAGACCTATCAAAGTAACGGAGATAATCGAAGGGCTTGAAAAGAATGAGCTTTCGGAAGCCTTCGGTATCGGTACAGGAGCCTCCATATCTCAAATCAAGACGATCGGATTTGAAGGCATCGATTATGAGCTACCTCCAGTAGAATCAAGGACGATTTCCAATCGCCTCCTTGAGGAGCTTACCAAAATAAAAACTGGTGTAATGGAGGATAAATTTGATTGGGTAAGACGAATTGGGTAAGCTAAATTTATCAGCATGACAGTTTACAACTACAGAATTTTGCTAAAGGAAGAACCTGAGGGTGGCTTTACAGTCATGGTTCCTAGTTTGGAGGGCTGTATAACGTACGGCAAGACCCTTCTAGAGGCAAAGGAAAATGCAAAGGAAGCAATAGAACTTTACATAGAATCATTAAAAGAAGACGGTCTGCCAATTCCCACTGATGACAATCTGCTCGAATACAACCTGCAGATAAGTTATGCCTAGCTACAATTCTAAAGAGATAATCAAGAGACTAGAAAACCATGGTTTTATTCTTCAAAGAGTAAAAGGGAGCCACCACATTTTTAAACATAAGAATGGCAAAAGAGCTATAGTTCCACATCCAAAAAAGGACTTACCCAAAGGAACTTTTAATGCTATTTTACGACAGGCAGGATTGGAATAGTCTTCGCCCTACTTATCTTCGCAGCTTCACTGTAACAAACTTATGACAAACGACGAATTGAAAGATTTGAAGGCTCGTGTTAATGCCCTTAGGGGGTATCTTTGACTACGATAGCCGGAAAAAAAACCTTGAAGAATTAGAACTCGTTACCTCTCAGCCAGACTTTTGGAACAACCCCGAAGAAGCGGAGAAAACCATGAAAAAGATTCGGGCAGCAAAAGCCTGGACGGACAGCTATGAAAAAGTGGAGAACTCTCTCGGTGATGTAGAAACCCTCTACGAGTTTGTTGCCAATGGGGAAGCTTCCGAGGAAGAAGTTCAGACAGAATTCGACGCTGCCCTCAAACTCCTGGAAGAACTGGAGCTCAAGAAAATGTTGAGCGAAGAGGAAGATCAGCTCTCAGCTATGTTGCAGATCAACCCAGGTGCTGGCGGAACGGAGAGCAACGATTGGGCTGGAATACTCATGCGGATGTACATCATGTGGGGGGAGGCCAATGGGTACAAAGTGCGGGAGGTAGATTTTCAAGCAGGTGACGTAGCAGGTGTTAAGTCAGTCACTTTGGAGTTTGACGGTCCCATGGCCTACGGTTTCCTTAAGTCGGAAAATGGTGTTCATCGCCTGGTGAGAATCTCACCTTTTGATAGCGGTGGTAGAAGGCACACCTCATTCGCTTCAGTGTATGTTTATCCTGTCGTTGACGATTCAATTGAGATTGAAATAAATCCAGCGGATGTAGATCTGCACACTTCAAGGTCCGGTGGTGCTGGAGGACAAAATGTAAATAAGGTGGAAACTAAGGTTCAACTGACACACAAACCGACTGGAATCGTTGTCGTGTGTCAGGTTGATCGATCTCAGCTCGCCAACCGCGAACGAGCAATGCAAATGTTGAAATCTCAATTATACCAACTGGAGATTGAAAAACAAAATAGTGCCCGAGACCAAATTGAAGCAGGAAAAAAAGCCATTGATTTTGGATCTCAAATTCGAAATTACGTGTTGCACCCCTACAAACTGATCAAGGACGCTAGGACAGGATTTGAGCGAACAGATGTGCAGAATGTACTAGACGGAGATTTGAATGATTATATCAAAGCCTTTCTCCTTCACCAACAAGAATAACTGCCTATCGGCAGGTGAATTTTAAGAGAGTTAAAAAAGAAATTATCCTCCAATGAACTGCATTTTCATTAGATGAGACACTATTCAGCACAATTCTGGTTGCTCTCTCTGAGTTCGTTCCTCTTTTTCGGGTCCTTCAATATGGTTCTTCCCGAACTTCCTGACTTCATGCGAACGTTTGGGGGAGAGAAGTTCATCGGTCTGCACATTACATTTTTCACAATCACGGCCCTCATTTCAAGGCCATTCAGTGGGAAACTAACAGATACCTGGGGCAGAATCCCTGTCATGGTTGTTGGGGCTGCGGTCACTGCGATAGTCTCGCTCTTTTACCCATTTTTTCTCAACATCTATGCCTTCCTGTTTATTAGGTTTCTTCACGGTTTTTCTACTGGCTTCAAACCAACAGGGACAGCAGCATATGTTGCAGATATCACCCCAGTTGACAGACGAGGCGAAGGGATGGGAATCCTGAGTTTCTTTGGCATGACGGGAATGGGCATTGGGAATTATATTGGTGGAGAAATTGCCATTCATTTTTCGATTGATACTTTATTTTTTATCAGTGCAGCTGTTGCACTTTCGTCTGTTCTTGTGCTATTGGGAATGAAGGAGACCTTACAAGACCGAAAAAAATTTTCACCCTCAATGTTGAAAATTAATTTTTCAGATCTCTATGAACCAACGGTTCTGACCCCAACAGTGGTCATGATGTTAGTTACGTTTTCCTTTGGGGTTGCAGTTGCTCTAGCTCCCGATTTGAGTAAATCATTGGGAGTCGCCAATAAAGGTTTGTTCTTCGCCTACTTTACCGCTACATCTCTCGTCGCACGAGTTGTGGGCGGAAAGCTTTCTGATAGGTACGGTAGAAGGATTGTGCTGATGGTAGCAACTCTAACACTGGGTACGGGATCCATTGTAACTGGAATAGCTTCTGTTCCCGGGGAGCTTTTTACGGGAGCGCTAATCCTTGGAGCAGGCTATGGACTTTCTTCACCGGCAATTTTTGCATGGGCAACAGATCTAGCACCAACTGAATTTAGAGGCAGAGGATTTTCAACGGTGTTCATGGCACTAGAAATTGGTATTGGCATGGGAGCTTTTCTGGGTGGGTGGCTTTATGAAGGAGATATCAAAAACCTCCCGATGATCTTTGGCGGCTCGGGATCTCTTGCCTACTTAGCATTCATTTTTTTAATTTTTCGAAAGAGTTAGAACATGAAAATAAAACTAATTTTTTGGGCATATATCGTAGTCTCTGTTGCAAACCTAGTTGCTCAGGCTATCTCATCAGTGGAACTGAACCAGTTCACTAAGCCCGTGCTGATGCCACTACTAATTTTCTACATTTACGAATCGAGCAGAGGAAATGTCACTCTAAAAACACTGCTGCTTTCGTTGGCAATCCTATTTTCCTGGCTCGGCGATGTGGCGTTACTCTATCAATCGAATCAAATGTATTTCATGCTGGGAATTGGCTTGTTTTTACTTGCTCAGCTGACGTACATATTGGTCTTAAAGAAAGCCACCTTCCAAACTCCCTCTTTTGATCTATTGAAAATTCTGCCATATGCGGTTTTTTCAGTGATCCTTTTTGCTTTGCTCCTTCCGTACGCTGGCGGTCTGGCAATTCCAATATTCGTCTACGGCATAGTCATTTGCGTCATGGCTGGAACTGCAAGGCTCAGAGACGGAAACACCTCCCACGACAGCTATCGTCTTGCACTATATGGAAGTCTACTCTTCCTTGCCTCAGATTCCATCCTGGCCATCAATAAATTCTGTATGGAAATACCGATCCCCGGTTTATGGATCATGTCTACCTACACGGCTGCACAGCTTTTGCTGGTGGTCGGAGTATTAAAACATGTGGATTGAAATTAGTCTGCGTACTTGAAGTACACCTGCCCGAGCGCAACGTCGATATCGAAGGTAAGTAGGTTTTTAGCATCTACTTTGTAAGATCTGTTCACGTAAACATTCTTTTCGACCTCTTCGAAATCCTTTGTCATTCTGATGGAGCACAAAGGCGAGTCTCGAACATAAATGATGATCGGCGTTTCCTCTTCTGGCAACAAAACCTCAAGGTTCCCTGCACCTACAGAAGCATCAACTCTGCAAGTTTCAGAAACGCCTTTTCCGAAATCTAACATGACATTCCCAAAGCCAATCTTAGTGATGACGTTTTTCGCCCGTGAAAGCTCCATGTGCTTGGCCACTATTGATCCAAAATCCGCTTTGACAAAGAAGGTGTCCATCCGGATTGGATTCGGTTCTCCCTTGTCATAGCCAACGAGAATATCTGCACTTCCAGAACGTAATTTGAATTGTTGAACTTTAGAACCCGTTAGATTCACATCTGCATTGCCAAATCCATAATTCAAGTTCAATCGGTAGACTTTATCGTCGTTAAAACTGACTTTCCAGAAATCGTTTTCCTCCGTTTTCTTTGACATGGCAAAAGTGAACCGATCACTGAAGCTGGAAGAACTGTATTCGTCCAAGATCAACTTGGCGTAGCATGTGTTTTCGTAAACTTTACTCTTGAAAGAAGGATTGATTTTTTCCAAATCAGGATTCCCATAGATGGTCAATGGATTTTGATCTTCCAGGGCTTGATTAATCAAGCAGTTAGTGGCTGTAGCTTTCAAATAAAAATCCACCGTATCAAAAGCTGGTGAATCCTTTATTATATAGAATTTTTTCAGCTGACTAAACGCACTTACACTCACAAGCAGGGCTATCCCTACAGTCATTATCAACCGCGACATGGAGTAACGTTACGCAAAGTTTCTGGGGAGGTTACGTTTTGCGAAGCTTATTCGAAAAATTCCTTCATTCGTTCGAAGAAACTCTTGTCTGATTTAGAAGGAGCGGGTTTGAAATTTGGAGAATCTCGCAAACCTTCAAGTACTCCTTTTTCTTCATTTGAAAGTTTCTTAGGCGTCCAAACATTCACGTAGACGAGCTGATCTCCATGCCCATATCCTTCCAGAGATTTGACTCCCTTGCCGCGTAATCGAAGTACTTTACCACTCTGAGTTCCCGCGTCTATTTTGATTTTTGCCTTGCCGTCAATCGTTGGAACTTCAACGCTGGTTCCAAGGGCAGAATCAATGAAGCTCACGTACAGATCATAGATGACATTATTCCCATCTCTGGAAAGCACCTCATCCTCAGCTTCTTCAACTAGTATCAATAAATCTCCTGGGATTCCGCCTGCAACTTCATTTCCTTTTCCAGACATAGAAAGTTGCATTCCGTCCGTTACCCCAGCAGGAATCTTGATTGAAATAACCTCCTCTTCTCGTTTCAAACCAGTACTGTCGACGCCTGTGGCTCTATTCTCCACAGTCTGACCACTACCGCCACACACTGGACAGGTAGATGTGCTCATCATCTGACCCAACATCGTATTCATGACCTTTCTTACCTGGCCAGAGCCATTGCAACTAGAGCATGACTTGAACGTAGTTTCCGGGTCAACCATTAGGCGATTGACTTTTATCTTTTTTTCCACCCCATTGGCTACTTCCTTGAGGGTGAGTTTCAATTTGATCCGAAGATTGGTCCCTTTTCTTGTGCGTTGCCCTCTGCCACCGCCACCGCCGAAGAAACTTTCAAACGGATTTCCGCCACCTCCACCACCTCCGAAAATATCTCCGAACTGAGAGAAGATATCCTCCATGTTCATTCCTCCGCCGCTATGGCCGCCTCCTGCTCCTCCTACACCTTGATGACCAAACCGATCATACCTTCCACGTTTTTCGTCGTCGCTAAGAATCTCATATGCTTCAGCCGCCTCCTTAAACTTTTCTTCAGCATCCTTGTCATCCGGATTCTTATCGGGGTGGAATTTGATAGCAATTTTTCGGTACGCCTTTTTGAGCTCGTCCTTGCCAGCTGATTTATCTACACCAAGTATTTCGTAAAAATCTCTCTTCGCCATCTTATTGCTTTGCTCCAACTACAACCTTTGCAAATCGCACTACTGTTTCACCCAGATAATAGCCCGCCTCAATCACATCCACCACTTTTCCGGCTAACTTCTTTTCAGCAGGAATTTGGGTGATCGCTTCATGCTTCTCGTCGTCAAACTTGTCGCCTTTTTTAACAGCCATCTTTTTCAGGCCTTTGTTTTCGAGCGTTTTATTGAACTTGTTCTGAATCAACTCAACTCCCTCTTTGAAAGCTTTTTCATCCTTAGTTTCAGCAGCAGCAATCATTGCGCGATCAAAATCGTCAATGACAGGCAATAGTTCGGTCATCAAATCTCTGTTAGCAGTGCTAATCAGATCCAGGCGCTCTTTTGCGGTTCTCCTTCTAAAATTCTCGTACTCCGAATAGAGCCTCAAGTATTTATCCTTTGCTTCGCCCAACTGATCTTCCAGCGTTGGTGCTTCACTCTTCGTCTCCGCTTCTTTTTCCAGTTCCGTTTCCGGTTTTTCCTGTCCGCTTACCTCCGCTTGATCTTCAAGTTCTTCCGTGTTCACTTTGTCTTTTTCTTCTTTCATTACAATACATAATAAATGATTTTGAACCAATGTCAATTACTTTGCCAATTGGGTCTGTAGTGCCATTATGGCAGAATTAGTTTAACGTCTGCCAAATCTTATCCTTGAGTTCCTGGATTCCCTGCCCTGTAACGCTGGATATAAAGGTATATTCGATCTCTGGCAGCTCAACCTTCATCTCTTCCATGAGTTCTTCATCTAGCAAATCAGCTTTGGAAATGGCTAGCAATCTGTCCTTGTCGATTAGCTCAGGATTGTGCTTTTCAAGTTCGCCAAATAGTATCTGATACTCTTTTTTGATATCATCTGAATCTGCCGGTATCATAAAAAGCAAAATAGAGTTTCGCTCGATATGCCTCAAGAATCGATTCCCCAACCCTTTGCCTTCGGCGGCACCTTCAATGATTCCTGGAATGTCGGCCATCACAAATGATTTGTAGTCACGATACTCAACTACTCCGAGATTTGGGACAAGCGTCGTAAATGGATAATCGGCAATTTCAGGCTTAGCTGCGGACACAGCAGAAAGAAGTGTTGATTTACCTGCATTTGGGAAGCCCACCAATCCGACATCAGCCAGAATTTTTAACTCAAGAATGATCCAGGCCTCAATCCCTTCAATCCCTGGCTGGGCATTCCTCGGAGCTTGATTCGTAGAAGTTTTGTAGTGGTAATTGCCCTGTCCTCCCATTCCCCCAGGAATTAAGACTTTCTCCTCGCCATCCTCAAGGATTTCCAACATCTTTTCGTTTGTGTCTGCATTTCGGGCAATGGTTCCGATTGGTACTTCAAGCACAATACTATCGGCATCTGCTCCACTCCTTCGACCACCTTCGCCTCTACCTCCATGATCAGCCTTGATGTGTTTCCTATACTTCAGATGCAAGAGTGTCCAGAGTTGTGCATTCCCTCTCAGTATAATACTACCACCATCGCCACCATCGCCACCATCAGGTCCTCCTTTTGGGACGAATTTTTCTCGACGGAAATGCACAGAACCTGAACCCCCATCTCCTGATCTAGAGTAGAACTTTACATAGTCTATGAAATTGGATTCCATGCCTAAAAGGTGGATACCACAGCATCGATCTTCTCAAAGATCTGATCAATTGAACCTACACCATCTATTCCATTGAATTTATTCTGCTTCTTATAGAAGCTCGCTACAGGTTCGGTTTTATTCTGGTACTCCTCAATTCGAGTCGTAATTTTTTCTTCATTCTGATCATCAACACGTCCAGAGGTTTTTCCACGGTCAAGCAATCTGACAATTAACTCTTGCTCGGGCACTTCCAAACAGATCATTCCTGAAATACCTAAATCATGATTTTCCAGCATTAGGTCAAGTGCTTCTGCCTGGGCAACGGTGCGCGGGAATCCGTCAAAAATAAATCCATTCGCATCCATGTGATTCTCGATGGTATCTTCCACCATACCGATCACAATTTCGTCAGGGACCAATCTTCCTTCATCCATAAAGCCCTGAGCCTTCTTACCCAGATCCGTCCCTTGACTGAGATGTTTTCTAAACAGATCTCCTGTAGACAAATGAACCAAGGATTTGGTGGTGATTAATTTCTCACTCTGTGTCCCCTTACCTGCTCCGGGAGGACCGAACAAAACTATATTCAGCATACTGACATTTAGTAAAAGGAAGTAAAGATATGGTTAAAAAAATTTTAAAATATCAAGAATAACCGTTGTCCTACGTAAGTTCGCAAATTGATTTATGGCAACACTCTTAAAATATTTTTCCGTCTACTTTTTGAGTACCCTCAAATTCGTACTTGGCCCTGCGTTAGGCATTATCGCTTATGATCTACCGTTGGTTGCAGTCATCATTCTTACAGCTTTAGGAATGATGACCACTGTCTATCTGTTCACTTTCTTTCACGATCCAATACGGTCTTTTTTTGATCGATTTAGGAAAAAGGATAGAAGAATTTTCACAAAGCGAAATCGAAAGTTTGTCAGAATTTGGAGGAGATTTGGATTGAAAGGGGTTTGTTTTCTCACCCCACTCATCTTGACTCCCCCTGGTGGGGCTATTTTGATAAATGTGCTGGGTAGCAAGAAATCACTGATTTTAAAATGGATGTGGATCAGTGCGATTTTTTGGAGTATCATTATCTGCACTCTCGCCAGCTACGTAGATGGCTTCAGAGATTTAATCCAAGCCAAACTTTAGTCCTCCTCAATTTCTATGTCTTGAATAAGTACTCTTTTTGAAATGGCCTGTCCCGTCTTGGTGGCAGCCAAGCCCCCCAAGGCTGTTTCTTTGTATCTTTCTTCCATGCTTTGACCTACCTCTCCCATTGCATCAACACACTCGTCAACAGGAATAACAGCGTTAACATCAGCAAGGGCAATTTGGGCAGATGAGTTCGCGATAGCTGCAGCACTTGCATTTCGAACCACACACGGAATCTCCACAAGCCCGGCAACTGGGTCACAGATTAGCCCTAACATGCACTGAATTGTAATTGCAACTGCATTAAGTATTTGATCATTTGACCCTCCAAGACAGTAGGTAATTCCTGCGCTCGCCATGGCAGCAGCCGAGCCAGTTTCCGCCTGACAGCCTCCAACAGAGCCCGCTATTGATGCTCTTTTTTCCAGAATGAGCGCAACACCAGCACCAAGAAGAAGCGCTTCACAAATTTTCCTATCCGATAGGTCATGTATTTCCTGAAGTGTAACTAAAACGCCTGGCAAAATTCCACTTGCTCCTGCTGTAGGAGCTGCCACTACTCTACCCATACATGAGTTCACCTCTTTCGCTGCAAGTGCCCGAGAAATCAATTTTTGAAATTCAAGAGATAGCACAGGCGTTTCATATCCCATGACTTTTTTGGCTCCATTCTTTATCATTCCTGAGTGCGAGGACATGTCCTCTGTCAAACCCGAAACAACAGCCTCCTTCATGACGGTAAATGCCGCTTGAACTCCTTCCCAAATTTCTTCTTCCGTTTTACCCTTTTGCTGTATCTCAAAATCAATCACAGCTTGAAATAGCGGAGAATTATTTACTTCGCTTGCCTTTTTCCAGTCGCTAAAATTGTCAAATAGTACAGCCATTTTATAAAGTTACGAAATGAGGCTGCAATTAGCATGTGAGACATTGCATGAACAATTAAATTTGCAACCATGTCTTTAAAAAATGATCTTTTACTTAGAGCTGCAAACGGAGAAGTTACCGAAACCACTCCGGTTTGGCTTATGCGGCAGGCGGGTCGAATCTTACCCGAATATCGCGCCATTAGAGAAAAATTGTCTGGCTTCAAGGAACTGGTGGAGACACCAGAGCTGGCTGCAGAGGTAACGATCCAACCAGTAGATATTTTAGGTGTTGATGCAGCTATTATCTTTTCTGACATTCTCGTCATCCCTCAAGCAATGGGATTGCCTTACGAGATGATTGAGAAGAAAGGGCCTCATTTTCCAAAAACGATTGAGACCACAAAGGACATTTCAAATTTAAAAGTTGCAAATCCTGCCGAGTTGAGCTACGTCTATGATGCTATCAAACTAACGAAAGCCCAGCTTGACAACAGCGTTCCTCTCATCGGCTTTGCGGGAGCACCTTGGACGATCTTCTCCTATATGATCGAAGGAGGTGGAAGCAAAACTTTTTCCAAAGCAAGAGGGATGTTATACACGAATCCTGCAGACTCCCATCGATTACTAGACATGATTGCTGATACAACGATTGGATACCTTAAAGCTCAAATAGCTGCGGGAGCTGATCTTATACAATTATTTGATTCTTGGGCAGGGGTTCTTCCACCTGCACATTACACTGAATTTTCTCTTAAGTATATAGCGAAAATCTGTGATGCCATTGATGAAGTTCCAATTACCGTCTTCGCTAAGGGTGCTTGGTTCGCATTGGAGGACATGAGGGATTTGAACTGCAACACCATTGGTCTTGACTGGAACATGAATGCCACGAAAGTTCGAGAAGTACTTTCTGGTAAAACATTACAAGGGAATTTAGACCCATGTGCGCTCTACGGTTCCTTCCAGGAAATTGAAGAGGAGACAAAGAAGATGTTAACCCAATTTCAGGGGCATCCACATATTGCGAATCTTGGACATGGCGTCTATCCAGATACTGATCCAGACAAAGTGAAGTGTTTTATTAACTCAGTGCGAGAATTTAGCACGCGTTAATTGGTAGACGATTTTCCTTTTCAATTCTTCTGGATCAAAAGGTTTGGTGATGTAGTCATTCATCCCAGCAGCGTGTACTTCCTTTCTAACTCTTAAGAGCGCTGAAGCCGTAAGCGCAATAATCGGGATCTTCTTATTGTGCTTGCGAATTTGTCTGGTGGCCTCATATCCGTCCAGGATCGGCATCTGCAAATCCATCAGTACAAGGTCATATTCATTTTCCAAAACCATATCAACTCCCTCTTGCCCATTGTGAGCCACCTCTATTTTCAATTCCCATTTATTCAGAAATTTGCTGGCCACCATGATATTCATCTGATTGTCTTCAACAAGGAGTACTCTCTTACCCTTCAGTTTCTTATCAGCAAGATCGTCTTGATAAATGGTAGGTTTTGGAGATCGCTTGACTTTGGCAAAAGAAAGTTCGAACGAAAAAACCGCACCTTTTCCTTCTTCACTAATAACGCTAATTTCTGAACCAACCAAGTTTAGAATACGCTTGATTATCGCAAGTCCCAGCCCAGTGCCACCATACTCCCGAGTGGTGGAAGAGCCTGCTTGCGTGAATTTTTCGAAGATGATCGCCTGCTTTTCTCTAGAAATTCCAATACCAGAATCAGAAACAATGCATAGCACTTTTACTGACTTTGAATTTTGTCTAACCAGATCTACCTTCAGCTTTACAAATCCCTTCGAAGTAAATTTGAGTGCATTATGAATAAGGTTATTTACTACCTGATAAATCCGTGTGGAATCAGCCAACACACTTTCATGAATTTTGTCGTCAAATTCCAATTTCAAATCGACACCCTTGGATTTGGCAGAAGGCATGTGTGCGGAGATAGTCTTTTTGGCTAAATCTCTAAGGTTCACCTCTGTCATTTCGAATTCAATCGCCCCCGATTCCAATTTGTTGTAGTCTAGAATATCGTTGATAATGTTTGTGAGATTCTCTGCCGAAAATTTTAGCGACTCCAAACTCTCCACTTGATTTTTCTTCGGCTTATCGTTCATCAGGAAGTGCGAGATTCCCACAACGGCATTGAGCGGCGTTCTGATCTCATGAGAAATAGTGCTCAAAAAATCCGTCTTCGCCTTTGAGGCGGCCTCAGCTTCTTCCTTTGCTTGCTTTAGCGAAGCAGCAAATCGAAAAGATAGAATGAGAGATTGGAAAAAGAAGAACAGCATGAATCCACCAAAAGTAAGGAGCGTATTTTCCCTTGTTGGGGTCAGGTAAATGAGGATCAAGTACATCGCCACCAAGAAAACCACCCCAGTGCTACCCAGTGCATATTCTGCTCCCAATCTCCTTCTTTTGAATGCCAACCAGTACAAATAGACTAGGTAGAAAATGGTGAGGACGATAATTAGGAGGTATGGTTCAACAAGTCTTGTGAAAAATACAGTAGGGGTAAAAAGGGCGCACAATGAAAAAATAAATGCGACTGAGGCAACACCCAATAAAATACTTTTGTGCGCGTCCTTTGGGTACAGAAGATACGAGTACACGGCAAAAATTCCTGTTGGAATAAATAGAGATAGATATTCCGTTCGAATTACAAATTGCCAGGAAAGATCAGGGAACAATGTATGGAAGGCATATTCCCCGCTTCCAATCATGCGGTAGCTAAATGTCATGCAGAAAAGCGCGAAATACAACACTGATTTTTCATGTTGTCCAAAAAGGAAAAGACCTAGAAAGAACAATCCACCCATTATCAAGCTTCCAGATAGCAGGAAATCATAACTAAAATTGAAATCTCTTTGTGCAGAAAGTTTCTTTCTATCGCCAATGACAATCGGCTCTCGCGCTCCTCCTTTGATATGTCTGAAGTTTGCAACCTGAATGACAAACTCCAACGTATCGGTGTAACGTCCCAATGTGAGCGTGAGCGGAACCCAGTCCTCTTTTGTCGATTCCCTATTTCTTCCCACTGTGCCATTGGATGAAAAATCGAATCCATTGTAATACAACTTGTAGGTTGAATACATTTCTCCCATAGAAATAGCCAGGTCTGGCGTCTTGGATCTTGGCGGCATTATCACCTTGAGTCGATACGTTGCATAGCCAGAAGAGGGAAGCTTCTTTCCATTAGCTGTCACTCCGTCATTCCACAAGGAAGGAAATGTGTAATAGTCTCTTTTGTTGATGGAGAGGTTTGCCGGGCTCGCCAGCTCTTCCCAGTAGAATTCCCATTCACCAGAAAGCTCATGGAAGGAATCCGTCAGATCAACTCCTGACAGGTCAATAATACCTTTCTCCGCTTTTTGGCCCAATGAGGTAAAGCTTACCAAAAGTAGAACTGCCAGTAGAAGATATTTTATCATGGTCTAGCTAACCAATTTAAAGATATTTCTCGAGGATGGAATTGGATTGAGCTTCTTTCAATAGTTTGTCAATGTCAATGGGAGTGACGCCCGGAGTCCTGCACACGATTCCTCCACCTAAGTTGGCGAGCTCTGCTATCAACGGAAGGGGTAGGTCGAGGGTGAGACAAAGACCAGCAATACTTATCACCGTGTCTCCTGCGCCTGAAACATGCGTTTGTTTCTTTGCAAGAGCGGGATATTTTCCTTTCTCTTTCTCAGACTGATAGAATATTCCCTTGTCGGACAAAGTAACAAGTTGATAATCTGCATCTACTTTTTTTCTTAGCTGCTTTATGGCATCCTCTACTTCAGCATCTTCTTTCACGTCAAACTCAAGTTCCAAACCCTCTTTTAGCTCTAACAAGTTCGGTTTGAAAAGCGACACGTTCTTGTAGCTGAGGAAATTTCGTTGATTTGGATCTACCGCAGTTGGAATGTTCTTCGCCTTAGCCAGCTTGATTGTTTCTTCAATGACGATAGGATCGAGTGTCCCTTTATCATAGTCCTGAAAAATGATAAGGTCGCATTCTTCCATCAAATTCTTGATGTGGTGGAGAAGTGACTTTCGATCCAGGTCAACAATCGGATGCGTATCTTCATAGTCAACTCGCAGCATATGCTGCGTACCAGATAGTATTCGGTGCTTTACTGTGGTGACTCTATTTTGACTTTTTATGATCCCCTTGGTGGGCATTTTTTCGTGCTTCAGCAGCTGCTCAAAAATGGATCCATCCTTATCATCCCCTACAATTGAACAAAGGATTGGTTTTGCACCAAGCGCCTGAACGTTCATCGCAACGTTGGCAGCTCCTCCTAGCTTCTTTTCTCGCTTATTAGCAATCAAAACTGGCACTGGAGCTTCGGGGGATATACGCTTAGCATTCCCATAGAGGTACGAATCAACCATAACATCTCCCAAGACAAGTACCGTCTTATCCTTAAATGCTTCAAGTATCTCTTCTAAGCTTTGGTATTTCATCAGGACAGTTTTGCTAAAGATTCCTTTATCTGAGAAATGGCTCGTTTCAAATCATCTTCTGATGCAGCATAAGATAGTCTCAAGCAGTCAGGATTCCCAAATGCCTCTCCAGTAACAAGGGAGACGTGCGCATCTTCCAGAAGGTAGATGCACAGATCCCCAATGGAATTGATGGTCGTATCGCCAGTTGATTTACCAATGTACGACTTGACGGTGGGGAAAAAGTAAAAAGCTCCTTCTGGCATATTTACTTCGAAGCCTGGAATTTCTTTCAACAGATCGTACACCAGGCTTCTTCTTGCCTTGTAAGCCTCTGTCATTGCGAAAGTGGGTTCAAGCGAACTGTTAAGTGCTGTAAGAGCCGCTCGCTGAGAGATGGAGCAGTTCCCCGAGGTGTATTGGCCCTGCATTTTGTTAGCAGCCTTCGCAATCCATGTTGGAGCACCGATATATCCAACTCTCCATCCAGTCATCGCGAAGCCCTTCGAAAACCCATTGACAGTAACAGTCTGATCCTGCATTCCCTCAATCGCCCCGATGCTCACATGTTTTCCTGAAAAATTGATGTATTCGTAAATTTCATCAGCAACTATCGTTATATCTGGATGTAGCTTAAGAACCTCTGCAATCTTCTGCAATTCATCTTCCTTAAACACGGAACCAGTAGGGTTGCAAGGTGAAGAAAATATGACCGCCTTGGTCTTGCTTGTAATAGCAGCAGCCAGTTGATCAGCGGTAACCTTGAAATCGTTTTCAAAAGACCCTTTGACAAAAACAGGAGTGCCCTCAGCCAGCAAAATCATCGCGGAATAACTCACCCAGTAGGGCGTGAACACGATTACCTCATCTCCTGGATCCAGGATTGCCATAAAGACATTGGCAATGGATTGCTTCGCTCCGTTTGAAACTACAATCTGATCGGGGGAATAATCAAGATCATTGTCCTTCTTGAATTTCTCGGAAATTGCTTTTCTGAGATCCAAATAGCCGTTCACTGGCGGATAGGAAAAATACTTTCCCTCGTTTATTGCCTGAATAGCTCCTTCTTGTATATGCTTTGGTGTTTTGAAATCAGGTTCGCCGATGCTCAGGCTGATTACATCAATTCCCTTTTCCTTCATCGCACGGGCTTTGGCCGTCATAGCCAAAGTTTCTGATTCAGGAATGCTTATGATTCTTTTGGAGAGTTTTCCCATCTATTTATTGCAGTTTTAGAAAGCTCAAAAATAGAAAGAAGAGATAACAACATTGTTATCTCAGGTGTGCAGAAGTTTTATTGCAGCATCTTACTCTTCGGTATCTTCTGAGTTATTGTTTAGAGCAAACAAAAGTGAAACTCTAAGTGTATCTGCAAGTGGATGGTTTTGTCCACCCTTCGGGATCAAATATGAGAAATCAAAGCCAAAAACCTGATATCTAAACCCTGCGCCCACAGTGAAGTATTTTCGATCTCCTTTGTGTAGATGCTCTGAGAAGTACCCAACCCTCGCAGCAAACACATCTCGATACCAATACTCAATTCCAGTGGAATAGGTAAGCTCCTTTAGTTCTTCAGAAAGTCCATCTGGCGCATCACCAAATGAGCCGAAGGTTCCAGACAAAAGTGATCGATTGGGATCCTTACCTTTTGCGATAATGTTGTCTCCATTCGCATCAACTTGAACTTCCCCTGCTGAATTGATTTGATAAATTGGCGGTGTAGGTACAAGTAATTTATTGACATCTAGCGCGAAAGTAATGGTGTTATATGCGTCGAGATTGGTCTTAAATGCTGAACCAATTCTCAAATTTCCTGGTATGAAATTCTCGTTACTTTCAGAGCTATAGGTAACTTTTTGGCCTATGTTAGAAATGTGAGCTCCCAGAGAAAGTTCCGAATCCTTCCCTGAAATGAGCAACGGCTTTGTATAGTACCAGCCCAAATCCACTGCTACGCTTGTCCCTGCTTTGGCGTCAGGGGCTCCTGTAATATTTCCAGCGAGGTTTGACCAGACGAACCTGAGGGTCACGCCAAGTCCCATGTTTTCTGAGAGTTTCCGAGAATAGGTGCCGTCGACGGCCAACTCACTTGGATTTTCTACTCCCTGAGCTACTGCAAACTCATCAAATAGCGCTATCTCGCCAAGATCAAAATATCGCATGGTTGCTCCAAAAGCTTGGGTCTGATCAATTTTTTTATAAAAGGCCAGGTAGTTCAGAGACATGTCGTCAACGATATTTCCAAGCCATGGTGAGTAAGAAAAAGCAAATCCTAAGTCAGTATCAATAAACGCAAGCTTAGCATTGTTCCAGTGCACACTATTCGCATCCGGGCTGGTTGCAACCCCTACATCGCCCATCGCCGAAGCCCGACTGTCGGGTGCAAACGTCAGAAAAGGAACCGATACCGTGATCGGCCGACTAGCACTATCTTGTCCAAAAAGACTATTAGACTGACCAAAAGACTGGATCGATACAAATGCAAGAAGAATCGTTAGTGAGTTCTTCAGAAGATGGTTCATTCGAATGTTTTTAAAAAAGGATCTCAAAATTACAATTTTTAGGTGCAAAATGTTGGTTTATACTCCAAAAGTGGTTTGGCATGATTCTCAATTGGCGATAACGAGTTTATTGGCAATTTCTTTTACTGCGCCATCCGATCTACTTCTAATAATCACTCGATAGAAATAAACTCCTTGATTTAACGTCTGACCTGAATTTGTAGTATTTAACCATTCTAGTTCCACGAGTCGTCTGCTATTCTCGTACTCGAAAAATCCAGAATACACAATGTCGGCGTGTGCATTGTACACAATCAGTGAGACCTCCAAATCTTCCTCCTCTCGATCGTGTTCAAAAGAAAAGGTGGTTTCTCCAAAAGAGGGATTAGGATAAGTCATCGTATTGAAAAGGGAAATGAATGACTCTTCGGAAACCACAAATCTAATTTCCTGAGTAGCTAGATTGTTATGGGTATCATAAGCTTGCAATGTGGCAGTGTAACGGCCAGGCGCTAAATCCTGAATAGGATAAGTAATTTTGCCACTTTTATAGGTATCTAAATTTGCCGAGTAGAACTGATTGAGGTTTATGATTTCATCATTTAGCAACAGCGTAATTCCCTGAACTAGCCCATTTCCCGTTGTTGTAATTCCATTTTCATCACTTATTTCTGCGAAGAGAATAGAGGAGCCACTTACTGTCGATCCGTTTTGAAAGGATTTATCATTCAAAAACATTTCAATCGTTGGCGGCACCAAATTGTCTTCGCTGTTCAGGTTTGTCCCTCCCATCACAAATGCTCTGGAGGAGCCAGAAGCATCGATATTTTGCTCCTCATCCCATGCATACAGACTCATCTTTCCTACATTGAACTGATAGGTAATGGTCTTCGGAACCAAAAAGGTGAACGAGAACAAGCCATCCTTTACTGTAGCCTCTCCACGGAATAAAGCATTGCTCCTTACCGTGTAATTATATGGTGAACTTTCCTGCCCTTTGGTTTTAAAGTTTTGTTTCTCGTCCAGAATTACAATATCGACGATTCCGTTGAAGTTGGTTTCCACTTCTCCATTTCTTTCCACCTGGCCAGTAAATGTGATCTCTTCCAAAGCACTGAGCGTATCCATTTGAGACTCCAGTTCATTGATTATCACATCAAGCTTTGGGAAAGCGGGCATCAACATAGGATCTCCTAATAGTGTGAAGTTTCTATTTACCGGCCCTTGTAATCCTTCGTTTTTCGTGATCCTTATGATATCACCCAACCGCTGAAACTGACCATTGACTTTCCTAAAAACGTTCTGATGGAAGGCCTCGTTGAGTTCAAAGTTGGTGCTAGCAAAAACTGGTCTACTTGTAGTGAGAAGTGCAATAGCGCCACCATTTCCACTTAGCAGTAGTTTCTCAGCGCCAGACTCGACCGATGGATCATCGTAGCGACCAAACTCGCAAGTTGCGGTAATGAAGATTGGCATTTTATCAAGGTTGGTAAACTTGTCAATAACATCGTTGGTTAGTACTTGCTCGCTCATCCACAATTTTTCATTTCCATGCCCAATAAAATTGATGCTAAATGTCCCTTCTTTGATTCGCGTCTTTAGTGCTCGAGTTGTTTCAGGCGAGAATTCATCATTGTTCGCAGTTACTTCTTGATCAAAGGAGTCGAGCAATATTTTCTCTATTCGGTACTGAGAATAGGTCGTGTCTACCAGTTCTGATAATTGCTCCGCATGACTTGCATGTGTATTACCATCGCCATCGTCCGCCAAATACGAGATTTGATTTCGCCATTTTCCAAGTGTATTTGGACTGGTAGAATAGTAAATGATTTTATCCACCATCGTTTTCGCCTCCTCTGTAGACTTGGCTGGCAATCGTCCAATTCCGATTTCCATGGTGTGGTCACCTGCCGAAGATTCAAACCACTCGCCTTCGCTATCCTCAAAGAACCCGAAATAGTCGTCAGATGAATGACTAAAAATTGGGTGAAAACTATCTCTCGACTCGTAGGTCGGAACAAAATTGGTATTCTTGTTTACCCTCTCCTTGTAGTCAAACGAACAATCCCCGAATAGAAGCAAATATTTCAGTTGTCCTCCAACTTCGTACACGTGTTTCACATAATCTCTGACAGCAGACACGTCTTGCCTTCCTGATGAAAATTCATTGTATACCTGGTCAGGTGTTACAATCTTTATGGACAGCCCATCGTGATTCCTATGAAATTGAGCCAATTGTTCGGCGGCAATTAGAAACTCTTGACTACTTACAATGACTGCTTCATAGTTTGTGTCTCCCCGAAGATTTTGGTTAGCTACCGATCCAAACAAATTCGGTGATGGCAAGTCTTCAGCGATAAAACTCACAAACTCTTCCACCTCGTTCGATTGACTTTGAAAAGAGGCACTGGTTCCGCTTACTTCAATCTGTTGACCTGCGGCATTCGTTGGATCAGAGACATTCCAAATCTGCGTATTTGCGGCATTTGCAATTTGGTAGTTCAGCAATTCTCCAAGATTTTCAGTATGTCTAAAAACCGTTTGAGAATTATACAAAGCAAGATCTCGTTTGAACGTTATTTCGTACTGATCGATGAACCCTCTGGCACTGGGGATATTTCCGTCGAAGGTGATCTGTAGATTAAGCTCTTCCGTTTGTGGAAGGACAAATGTCCCAACACCCTCTCTTGCTTTAATACTGTACGTGGTACCCTCACCACTTGGTATTGACGAAAGGTCAACAACACCGACGCTATTCCCATCAACAGCTATATCAAAGGTATTTAGGCCAGCGACCTGACTAACCCCTCTGAATGTTATCGATAGTCCTGATGCAGCCCCTGGAACTTCATAGGTATGATTTACTGCTTCGCCATCACTAAGCAATTCACCGTACCACTCCCTCCCTGAACTTAAGATATTATTAACGTCCTCTTCAAAAAAAAGATGATCGTCGAAGGTGGTGATAAGTGTTCCAACTCCTGGCAAACTCGCTTTGCTTTCTACTCTTTTTCCACTGACCTCTCCTAAAGTCACGAAATAGTAAGCTGTATCAGCGTAAATGTTTTTTTCAAAATCAAAACCAGCAGGAGACCATTCTATTTTGTCAGGTCCTACAGCATAGAAAAGAATGAAATCATTTTCATCTAGGGATCCATCAGATTCACCTGAGATCATAATTGAATTCTCAAGTAAATCAATCGGCCTTGCCTCAGCATTAGCCTGCGGCAAAATTCCACTCACACCATTTCCATAAATACTTATTTTTCGAGGATCAAGTGCCCCTACATTTAGTCCGAGACTTTCGAGATCTCCACGAGTCAATTTGTACATTCCCGTCTCGATCACTCCTACCTTATACCAACCTCCAGCAGAGAGTACGGAAGATTGCGCATACGAATAAGTGAATGCAAAAAATGCAAGAACGTAGGTCAGCTTTCTCACGATACTTGAAACGCTATAATCACTACTAAATTTCATTAATAATCAACCTCTCTTCAATGAAACAGCCGACAAAATGGATACTACCAGGTAATATGGGATAAGAAGTGGAACGAATGTCCACCCGAAGACCAACAACAGAATCACTGACCCAAGAATCAATATCCAGCGAGGCTCATTTCCACTCCAGGAAAAAGACTTGAATTTAAGTGCGATCAGCCTAAGCTTAGAAACTAAGAGCAAGCTCGACATCAAACAAATCCCAATCAAGGTAACTTCATGAAGTGGCAAATCAAGCAAGAAAAGCGAAGTCAGCATGATCGCGTTCGCAGGTGTTGGTAATCCTTCAAAACTGTCCGACTGCGAATCATCAATATTGAATTTTGCTAATCTGAGGGCAGAAAAAATGGCAATCAATAGTGCTATCCAATAAAATTCCGAGGTTCCTTCCAGCAACTTCAACATATAGAAAGCTGGCAACAGACCAAAGGACACCATATCCGCCAACGAATCTAGTTCCTTCCCCATCTCCGACTTTACCTTTAGCAATCGGGCAGCGAACCCATCCAGGAAGTCGAAGATGCCCGCGACTGCAACAAAGTAAAAAGCATACGAATGATCGATGGTCAATACATAGTAGATTCCGGCAGATCCTATCGCCAGATTCAAACTCGTAATACTATTGGGGATGTGCTTCTTCATAGCTTAATATTCCTCAGCAGCTAGCCCTTCACAAATGGATTATTCGCTTTTTCATACCCTATGGTAGTTACTGGCCCATGACCTGGATAGACAGTGACATCTTCCGGCAAAGTATAGACTTTTTCTCGGATGTTTTTCAAAAGATCATCGTGGTTTCCTCCAGGAAGATCCGTTCTACCAATGCTTTCTCTGAAGAGTACGTCTCCGCCAATTACTGTTTTCCCATCCTTCACATAAAAAATCAAGTGCCCAGGCGAGTGTCCTGGCACCTCAATCATCGAAAAGCAGACATCAGCCAGAATGAGATCTTTCCCTTCGCTCAAGTACTCATCAACTTCGGAATGTTGATACCCCGTGATCCCCCACTGTGGTGCATACGCTGGTACTGCATTGAAAACTTCCACCTCATTTTGAGGAATCATCAATGGGCTTTCAAATTTCTTTTTTAACACCTCATTTCCCAACACGTGATCGATGTGACAATGCGTATTTACGATGGCTTTGATGTTTAGCTTCTCCTTTTCTATGTACTCACATATTTCGGCCACCTCAAAATCTTCATAGCATCCTGGATCGAATATGAAAGCGTCTCCTGATTCGACAGATACCACGTAGGTGTTTTCATAGAATGGATTGAAAACAAAAGTCTTAATGTGCATGTGATTAGTTTTGAAGCCCTTTAACCCAGAATTGTCATTAGACTTTCTATTGTATGGTCAAATTACTTCAAAATCAAACACTTACCACATAGTTGGTTCGTCAGCATAACTTATGCTATGACTCCTCACCTAAGTCTCTGATTTTCTTGTACTTTAACCCTTCACTACAAAACCCTAATGACAAATCTGGGTTTAAATAATTGGTAAAATTAAAGTGGTTAGGAGAAAGGTAGATTATATTCTTGTTGGGCAAGGAATTGCAGGGACTTGGCTTGCTCATGAATTGATCAAGAGAGGGAAGAGCATTGTGGTTATCAACCATGAGACAGAAAACACCTCATCCAACAAAGCGGCGGGTCTCTACAATCCAATTACTGGGAGGAAAATGGTGAAAACCTGGCTATCAGAGGAGCTGTTTCTGAACCTTGAAGACAATTATGAGGAGTTAGAAAAGCTCGTGTCGGCAAAATTTCTCCACAAGATGCCAATCTACAGGCCCTTCAATACAGTCGAAGAAAAAAACGACTGGGAAGCAAAACTTGGTAATCCCGGATATTCAAATTTTGTCGCCGAGACAAAGTCACACTCCATGGGTTTCCAAAACATTTCGGACGATTTAGGTGGAATTCTGCTAAAAAGAACTGGATATGTTGACCTTAGAACGTTGGTAATTTCGTTTAGAGAATACCTCTTGGATAAGGGGCAGTATCTATCTGAAATGTTTGATTACAAAGCGTTGGAATTTGTGAGTGATAAAATAGCCTATAAAGACATTGAGGCAGACAAAGTATTATTTTGTGAAGGTCCCAATTTGGAAAATCCATTTTGGAATGATTTACCATTCAAATTAGTGCGTGGAGAATTGATTGACATTGAATGTGATTTACCTACAAATTGTATTGTTAATCGTGGTGTTTTCATTATCCCAAAAAATGGTCATCACACTGTTGGGTCGACATATGACCACGGTCACCTATCATTTGAGCCGCAGCCTGAAGGGATTGCGAATATAAAACAACGTCTTGGTAAGCTTTTTACTGGTTCTTATCGTATAAAGAGTGAGCATGCAGGTATACGGCCGGCGACATTTGACAGAAAACCATTTGTAGGCCTGCATCCAAAAAAAGAAACATTGGGTATATTTAATGGGTTTGGCACAAAAGGGGTTTCTTTGACGCCCTATTTTGCCACACAGTTTGTGGATTTTCTCGAAGGGAAAACAAAGATTGATACTGAAGCAGATGTTCAAAGGGTTTATTAAAATAATAGTACTACTTCTACTTTCTAATGCTGTCATGGGACAGCATTACACAACACCATTTGGTCAAAATCGGATTCAATACAAGAATCTTGATTGGTATTATTACAGCACCAACAACTTTGATATTTACTACTATCCTGGCGGACAGGAGTACGCTTTAGAGGCTATTGATTTTCTAGAGGAAGAATTTGTAAATCTTACGGATAAACTAGGGTATGCTCCCTACAACAAGACAAAAATTCTTATTTACAATTCCATTCATGACCTACAGCAAAGTAACATAGGCATTGACGGAGCAGTCTATACCATTGGTGGACGAACCGATTTTGTGAAGCTCCAAGTTGAAGTTGCCTATCCTGGTCAGGCATCACAATTCAGACAGGACTTATTTTTGAAGCTCACGAGTACGCTAATTCAGGACATGATGTATGGTGGCAGCCTCGCAGAAATTTTTCAGAACAGCTATTTACTGACACTCCCTGACTGGTTTATTGATGGAGCTGCCAGGTATATGGCGTACGGCTGGACAAGGGAAATGGATGATTATTTGCGTGACTATATGAGTCGCAAAAGAATCAAGAAACTGAAGCGAATCGACAAAGAGTCTGCTGCCATTGTAGGGCAGAGCATTTGGAATTACATAGCAGTAAAATATGGCGAAAGCAATATTTCCAACATTCTAAACCTCACTAGAATTATTAGAAAAGAGGAAAACAGCATAGCCAATACGCTGGGGCTTTCATTCAAATCGTTCATGAATGATTGGCAAAACTACTACCTCTTGCAGCGTGAGGAAGTCTCCGAAAATTACGTTGCAACGTCTGAGGAAGCAATAATTGATAAAATCCGAGGGAACAAAGATTTAATTAACTCGTCCATCCGATTTAACAATGATGCAGACAAGGTTGCTTACGCCACGCTTAAGTCTGGTAAGTACCAGGTTTTCGTGCAAGATCTGGAAACAGGAAATGTTAAAAAAATTACGGAAGGTGGTTATAAAATCAATGGTCAGGATGTTGATCGCACACTCCCACTTTTGGATTGGCAGGATAATTATAGTTTAGGTGTTATTCTGTTCAAACGAGGATTCCTATACCTCAGTACGTTTAACCTCGAAACCGGAAAGAAAACGCAAAAACCCCTAACTCGCTTTCGGCAGATCGAGAGTTTCACTTTTAACGACAATGGCAGGCTGGCCATCATCTCAGGAGATGTGGACGGACAAAATGACCTCTTTCTCATAAGCATGAAAAGAAATGCGCTCAGACGGATCACCAATGATGCTTACGATGATTTAGACCCTGCCTTCGTGCCAGGAACAGCAGCCTTCGTATTTAGCTCCAACCGAGCCAATGACTCGGTGCGTGTTAAAGACGTTGTTTTCGAGTCGATAGACAATAATTTCAATCTTTTCATCTACGACCTAGATACGACCACAAACGAATTTTATCGATTGACCAATACCTATAGCGAGGATAGAAAGCCCTATGTCAAAAATCAATATGAGATTTACTACCTAAGTGATCAACGAGGAATTTCCAATCTGTTTAGATACAGTTTTTATGATTCAACAGCCATTCAGGTAACGTCCTTTAGCAAAAGTATTGTCAGCTATGATCTCCATTTCAATCCTGATAAGTTGAGCTACATCATGCTTGACAAAGGACAGGAAAAGGTTTTCTATGACGAAAATATTGATCTGTACTCAAACAATTTCACTCCTGAAACACCAAGAAGACGCAGGGAAAATGCAATGATGGTTGTGTCTCGAGTAATAGAGAAACAGGCAGCCGCGGCGAAAGAAGTGGAAGTAGAGGAACCAGTGCAAACAGTATTTGATGCAGACAATTTTGAATTTGAGGAAGAAGTTGATGAAGAAGTAAACCCTGAATGGATAGATACCGATAATTATGTATTCAAAGATGAAGCAGAGGTTAATTTTCAGCCAGAATCATTCTTTTCCAAATACAGTAATTTCCAAAGAGAGACCGAGCGAGTGGGGCCAATACCTTACATTCCAAGATTCACCTTCAACAATGTCATCACTTCCTTTCTGTGGGATCCTTATCGGAATTTCATGGCCTTCACTGAGGTAGAAATTAACGACGTGCTAGAGAATTACAAGATCAAGGGCGGGGCACTTCTCAAAACCAGCCTGCAGGAGGGTGACATTTTCGCTGAGTTTCATTACCTGAAGTATTGGATGGATTTCAAATTTAGGCTCGATCGAAAAAGTTACCTGATTGAAGACAATTTCGGAGATGAAGAAGTAAGGCTAAAGTATAAGATGAACCGGGCGAAACTGACAGCTGCAGTTCCAATCACACATTCTTTTCGTGTGGAAATCTCCCCTTTCGTCACATCTACCTCCTTCAACAACCTTAACTATCAAATTGTAAAAGGAGAACTCCCCACTGGATATGCGCCGAACAGTGAGAACAACTACATCGGGACGAGCGCGGCACTAGTCTTCGACAATACCGTGGAAAAAGAATTCAACCTATATCAGGGAACACGCGGATTAATTGAATACACAACACATATTCACACTTCAGATGCGAGCAAAAATTTCAGTAATCTACGATTCGATTTCAGGCATTATCAAAAACTTCATAAGGAAATAACATGGGCAAATAGGATCTTGTATGGTAAGCACATGGGGCCAGCCGCTAAGGTTTACATGCTCGGCGGAATGGACAATTGGCTTTTTGCAAAGAATGATTCGCAGGGGACAAATGATCCATTGGTCTTCACTAATCAACGAGACAATTCTGATTTGTTCTTCAATGAGTTTGCAACAAACCTGAGAGGACTGGATTATAATGAGGCTTTTGGTACTGACGCTTTGGTGATTAATTCTGAAATCAGAATTCCGATTTTTCAGTACTTAAGCAATTCGCCAATCAAATCAAATTTCCTCAGAAACTTCCAGGCAATAGCATTTGGAGATATTGGCTCCGTGTGGACGGGGCAACCTCCATTCAGTGACGGCCGATCCATCACACAAACTTTTGGTGAGGGGAATGCATTCCAAGCGGAAATTGTAAAATTTCAAAACCCCTGGCTTGGGGGCTTTGGATGGGGACTCAGAACGGTGCTACTTGGCTACTACATCAAATTTGACGCCGCTAAGCCTTATATCGACGGAGAAGTCGGGAACTATCGATACTACTTCACTTTAGGTCTTGACTTCTAGCCTGACCGCTTAAATTTGCAGCATGCAACAATCCATGACAGGATATGGGCGCGATGAGCGCAACCATCAACAATTTCAGATTAAGACTGAAATAAAATCCCTAAATAGCAAATTTCTTGATTTGACAGCCAGGTACGGGAAAGAGCTATCAACGAGAGAAATTGATATCAGAAATTTGATTTCTGATAAACTGAAGAGGGGTAAGATCATGCTCACAATAGACCTCGCAATTACAGAGGTCGAGGAGTCGAGTGTTCAAGTCGATGAAAATCTCTTTAAAGCATACTTCAAAAAATTTGAATCCCTAGCCTCAACTGTGGGGCACGACCAGAAAGGTTTGTTTGAGATGGCCTTGCAGGCTCCTGATGTGATCAAGCAGCAAGAGTTGGATTCGGAATTGATTCCATGGTCTGAAGTTTTCAAGAGTATCGAAAGCGCTGCAAATCAGTGTGCTGAGTTTCGTAAAGAAGAAGGCAATGCCTTAGAACAAAAGCTAACCGAATACGCCTCCAATATTGCAGCAGGATTAGAAGAAGTGGAAGCGGCGGATGAAAGCCGAAGTGAAAATGTGCGATCACGTCTGCAAAAAAATCTAGACGAAATCAGAGATAAAGTACAGGTCGACGAAAATCGTTTTGAGCAAGAGCTTATTTACTATTTGGAAAAAATAGACATTACGGAAGAGAAGGTTCGATTAAATCAGCATCTAACCTATTTTCAGGAAGTGATTTCGAAAGAGGATCAAGCTGGGAAAAAATTAGGATTTATCGCTCAGGAGCTTGGCCGTGAGATAAATACGATTGGATCAAAAGCGAATGATGCAGACGTGCAGCGAACGGTCGTCAGAATGAAGGATGAGCTAGAGAAAATAAAAGAGCAGGTACTTAATATCTTATAGCATTTGCTCTTGGCCATTAGCCATTAGCACTGAGCAATATCGCACAGAGCCAATAGCTAACAGCTAATCGCAAAAGGCTAAATAGTTATTTTACGGCAAACGCTACCTTGGTTTCATCCCAAGCCAACACTACGTTTCCATCATCATCAATGTTGATATCAAGCACTTCCGTCATGGTAGTTTTCGAAGGCTTCACTGTTACACGCAATACGTCGTCTTTCTCTTTGTAAGAAAAAGCTCCCCATTTGTCCGATACGCTGTTGAAAATAACAACCCATTCATCCGCACCTGGAATAGTAAAAAGTCCATACCTGCCCGCAGCAAGCTTTTTTCCTTCCACTTTAACTTCCTTTGAAAATTCAATCCACGTTGACTCGTTTGCTCCTGTACGCCACACTTTTCCATAGGGTTCTAATTCGCCAAAAATAGTTCTACCTCTCTTCGAAGGTTTGCTGTAATTCACGGTTATCGTCGTTCCATTGATTTCCTTTGTTACTTCTGCCGGAGGGCTTGGCCGCTTGCTTTTATCTTGCTGTGCTTGCGCCCCAAAAACAAGGAGAAGTCCCATACATAGAGTGGTCAGTGTTTTCACTGTTTTCATAATTTTTAGTTTTTTGTTCGAATTCAATTGCACGAAATCGCCATCTTTTTGTTCATTAGAACCCTTACTTTCTCCGTTCATATTGGTTCAAAACTGAAAGTGAAGTTGTCACCACGACTTTTCACTAGTTCTATATGGAAGATCCAAACCACATATTAGCTTTAACATCCTGGAAAAGAATACGAGGAAATCATTAACTTTTCTGAAAATTAACCTGACATGAAAATCATATACGGCTTTTCTATTGCAGCGCTACTGATCGCCTGCAGTCCAGAAATCAAGAAGGAAAATCAGAAATTGGTCGAATCCATTGACTACAAAGTCAAGAGTATTGATCACCATCACCGAATTACCATATTAGAAGATGACTTTGTGCGAGGCGATTCTACTTTTAAAGTCCGCGCTTACATGTCAGAGGGGAGAATTCAAAAATTGGTCGGAATCACCAGAACGGCACATTTTGAGCGAGATGACTATTTCTACTTTGAAAACGAAAAACCAATTTTTTCTGGCCACATGATAAATTTTGTGGACGAGAGTCTCGCGGAAGAGTTCAAGTACTACTATCGTGGCAATACCATTGAAGAGAGTCTTTTTTGGGAAGATCACTACGACCCAACCAAGCGGTTCCCGCATGAGCATTTCGAGGAATTCGAACCTAACCTTGATTCATTGATGGCTGAAGAACAATCTAGGCTAAATTTTTTCCTTTCTAAGCTAAATGAAGAAGGATTTGCAGTTAAGGAGGAGAACGATAACATAAACAATTAAATGACGATTGAGGACGCTCAAGGGCTAGTTGATGACTGGATCAAGACGAAGGGTGTTCGATACTTTGATGAGTTGACCAACATGACCATTCTCATGGAAGAAGTTGGGGAGCTTGCGAGAATCATGTCACGAACCTATGGCGAGCAGTCTTTCAAAGATTCTGACAGGGGCGCCGAGCTTGGCGATGAAATTGCCGACGTAATGTGGGTGCTAATTTGTATAGCAAACCAAACCGATATTGACCTGACTGCAGCATTCAAGAAAAACCTGAACAAGAAAAACACCCGTGATGCCACAAGGCATTTGGAAAACCCAAAGCTCAAAAAAGGAAATGAATAAAACTCAATGCCTTAGCACAGGACTGTTGCTACTAATGACCTCAACTTTGTTTGGTCAGGATGTTTACGAAAAAAATTTATCTGCTGATGTGCAGAATTATGTTTTCAGTTTGAAGCTAAATGATGACAACAATAAGATCGAAGGTGAAGCCAGTATCACGGTGAACTTCGATAGCAAGATTGAGACATTTGCGCTCGATCTGATTGGTCAATCTGGTGCGTACGGAATGGAGGTCAGAAGTGTCTCAAGCAAAGGCAAAAACGTGACCTACGAACATGCAGGAGATAAAATCAAAATCCGTGATGTGGAACCAGGAGCCAATACTTTCAAAATTCAATATCGCGGTATCCCCGAACGAGGCTTGGTGATTGACACCACAAAGTTCGGGCAGCGTTCAATTTTCGGAGACAACTGGCCAAACCTTGCCAGGCATTGGCTTCCATGTGTGGATCATCCATATGACAAAGCAACGGTTGAATTCAGGGTGACCGCACCCGATCACTATGATGTTGTAGCCACTGGCGAAAAGGTAGAAGAAAGCTCGTTAGGTAATGCGAACAAACTGACCACCTATTTCGAACCTGCGCCAGTAGCAATGAAGAATGTGACGATTGGAGTAACTCGATTCGCAACGAAAATTTTAGGTACTGCGGGAAACGTTCCCGTAAGTGCGTGGGTATATCCAGAAAATAGGCTGGATGGTTTTTCTGATTATCAGGTGGCTGTCAAAGTGATGGACTATTTTATTGAGAATGTTGGCCCATACCCTTTCGCCAAGCTTGCCAACATGCAAGCGAAGACACAGTGGGGTGGACTAGAAAATGCTGGGACAATCTCGTATTTTGAGAACTCCGTTACTGGGGAAAATGAAGTAGAAGGACTGATTGCTCATGAAATAGCTCACCAGTGGTTCGGCAACTCTGCCACCGAAAATAGCTGGAACCACGTGTGGCTAAGCGAAGGTTTTGCTACGTACTTCGCCACGCTCTATCTGGAAAGTGTGTATGGAGACGAGAGAAGAAGAGAAGAATCGAACAAAGATCGGACAGAGGTAATCGACTATTACAAAAAGAATCCTAGTTCAGTCGTTGACAATTCCATCAAAAACCCGCTAAAAGTGCTGAGTCCAAATAGCTATCAAAAAGGTGGTTGGGCCCTGAATATGCTGAGACGCCAGCTTGGAGATGAGGTGTTCTGGGAAGGAATACGGGCGTACTACGAAACGTATGAGAAATCCAATGCCATGACCGAAGATTTTCAACGGGTGATGGAAAAAGTTTCCGAGCAAGACTTATCCGTCTTTTTCAAGCAGTGGATTTACACCAAAGGTTATCCTGAACTCCAATGGAATTGGGAATACACCAAGAAAAAAGTGATTCTGAAAGTAAATCAGAAACAAGACCATTTCGTATTCAAATTCCCACTAGAGGTCGGATTGGAGGTAAATGGAGAAACGAAAACAGAGAAGGTACAAGTTGACGATAGATCAAAGACTTTTGAATTTTCGATGGAGACTAAGCCCTCCAGTATTGTCCTTGACCCTGAAGTTTGGTTGCTCTTTGAGGATTTGAGGAATCAATGAGCGATCGTTACTACCATACCAAGGCCTCCGTTGAGGAATACATCAAAATGGCTGAAGGATACGATGGTAAAGAACTTATAGAAGTTTTTGAGAAGTATTTACCTACTCAATCAACCTTACTTGAACTCGGCTCAGGCCCTGGATCGGACTGGCAACTATTATCCCAACATTTTCATGTCATAGGATCGGATAATTCTAAGGAATTCATCAAACGGTTGGTCGAAAAATTTCCTGTAGGAGAGTTCCACAAGCTGGATGCGAGCACGCTTCCCATTGACAAGACTTTTGATGGGATTTATTCGAACAAAGTTCTTCATCACCTAACAGACCAAGAACTGGACTCTTCGATAAGCAGGCAATATGAAATTCTCAATGAAGGGGGAATCATCTGCCATTCATTTTGGGAGGGAGAAGGTTCGGAAGTTTTCAAGGGACTTTTTGTGAATTATCATACCGAAGCTGAGCTTACTAAACTCCTTGAAGAAAAGTTTGAGATCCTACATTTAGAGAAGTACAAAGAGTTTGAAGAGGATGATTCCATTTTTCTGGTGGCCAGAAAAGGAGTGACAAAAGAGTGACAATGTTCACTCCAACCTCTTTTTCCTGCTGAAAAAAAATCTGCCAAACTGTAATTCTTCCTCTCTAACTTCAACTTACAGTCTGAACTACGAAATCGCGGTTTTTGGAAGAACATCACAAACAGGAGTTTATTGAGCAGGTAATGGAATCCCAAGGGATTTTGCATAAAATTTGTCGCATCTATTGTGATGATGCTGAACAGCGAAAAGACCTTTCGCAAGAAATCCTAATCCAGCTCTGGCGATCGTATGGATCTTTTCGAGGAGATGCAAAGTTTTCATCCTGGATGTATCGTGTTGCGCTAAATGTCGCAATTCAGCACTTGCGAAACGTCAAGAAGAGAACTGACGACAGGAAGCTGACCCCCGAACTTCATGAGGTAGCTGCATCTTCTGAAAATGAGCTCTTGGATGAAAATGTACAGCTCCTACATCACGCAATTCGTCAGCTCAATGATGTAGAAAAAGCCATTATCATGCTCTATCTAGACGATAAGAAGCATGAGGAAATCGCAGAAATTATTGGGATCACCCAAAATTATGTGCGAGTAAAGATGAATCGAATCAAGGAGAAGCTTAGAAAAACACTAAAACCACAGCCTCATGGAGCTTGATGCACTGAAAACCATATGGCTTAAAACAGCTGAAGATCAATTACCTGTTCAAGCGTTGAGTCAGGAAGATATCCGTCAGGCAATTGAACAAAAATCAACTACCGTGATTTCAAAAATAAGGAAGAGGTTAAAGCTAAAAATCTGGATGCAATCACTGATTGGTATTGTCGGGATTTGTCTGGCGGTTTTCCTCCTTTCCAGAGGAGAACGATTGATTGGTGTGGTGTACTCTCTGCTCTTCTTTATGCTATTAGGTCTCGCCATTCACAAGTTGCAACACTATCGATTGATCGTAGAATTTCAAAAATCATCAGTGTCTGTACGAGATACCATCCTTCGCATCATTGAGATCATGCAAAAAGTAATCTTTGCACATATTCTTACAACGGTAGCATTGGCAGTCCTTTTGGCTGCTGTATTTTCTTATCTCAGTCTGGAAAAACTCGATAGGTTTTCGGGGTGGTTACAAAGTTTGATTGTGCTAGCCATTGTAGTTGGGATGCCAGGAATCTTCTATTTAATAGCCAAGCAAGGGCAGTACAAAATGTTTGGGAAATACCTGCAAACCCTTAAGGAATACTTACATGAACTTGAATCCGAAAATGAATCTAAAAATCTGGAAAAATGAATAATCCCGTCCTCTTCATTGCCTTGGGCATAGTTGTGGCTGCAGCCTTGGGGTTCACCATATATTTCAAAAGAAAGTACAAAAGGCCAACTGACTTCAGAGCCGTCTTTGTAATGGGCGTCGCATTTATATCCATTGGAGCTGCTAGCAATAATGCATTAATTCCTGCTGGAATCATCTTCAAGTTGGTCGGACTCAAAAACAGATCGAAATGGAAAGCGAACAGATTCAGATGGTCTGATCTAAGCGCGGAAGAAAAACGAGTGAAGATCATATTTCTATCCATTATTCTTCTTGCAGCATTTGGAACCCTGATGTACTTTTTGCTTTAACTCCCAGCGCCATCTTACGAGAATGCTTTATTTCTTATTCTTGGGTGTGAGAAAATAATTACCTTGGGTAAGTAACCTATTTAACCCAAACTAGAAGAAATGAAAGCCAAAATCTCACCTCACCTGATTGGTGCTATCGCTTTTTTATTCCTAAGCCTTAATTGCGACGCACAAAGAACAGACCCCAAAAATCCAAAGTGGGACGGGTATAACTCCACTGCAGACGCATACGCTCTCCTCGAAGCATGGAACAAAGCTTATCCAGATCTGACCAACCTGTATTCGATTGGGGAGACCTTAAAAGGTACGCCCTTGATGGTTTTGGAAATATCAAACAAAAAGACAGGCAGCCCAGAATCAAAGCCTGCCTACTACTACGACGGTAACATTCATGCTGGCGAACTGACAGGTGCTGAAGTGGCGTTGAATTACGCTTGGCATTTGCTGTCAAACTATGATAAAAGTGATCGAATCAAGCGGCTGGTAGACACCCGTGTGATCTATATCCGTCCCAAGTTCAATCCAGACGGAGCAGATCTTGCGTTACAAACATCGACCGTACTAAGAAGTACACCACGTCCCTACGATGAAGATTTTGACGGTCTCAAAGATGAAGATCCGGGAGAGGATTTGAACGGCGATGGAATCATCACGAAAATGCGGGTACCGAACCCTAACGGAAAATTCAAGATCAATAAAAATGATTCCCGAATTATGGACACCCGTGATATCGGCGAAACAGGTGGCACATACTATGACATCTACACAGAGGGAATAGACAATGACGGAGATGGGGAATACAACGAAGATGGTGTTGGCGGCATAGACATGAATCGCAATTTCCCAAGGAATTGGGGACTGGAATCCGAGCAAAAAGGAGCAGGCCCTTATCCACTTTCAGAGCCAGAAACCAGAGCCACTATTGAGTTCATAAATGCCAATAAACACATCACAGGCGTTTTTCATGGCCACACTTCTGGTGGTTTTCTATTTAGGCTACCGTCCACAACCAACTGGGACAACTACAATATGGGTGACCAGCGCTTGATCATGGAGCTTTCCAACATGTATAATACAACCACAGGTCAGCGAGTTATACCCAGCTATAGCAATCCGCGACTGCACAGACATGGAACCTTGATTAGTTGGTCATATTGGGACTTTGGTGTTGTCGCTTACGTTCCTGAATTCTGGGGTGGGTTCGTAAAAGATGCGAACGGCGATGACAAAATCACAGAATCTGATCGACTTGCCTGGAACGATAAAAGTCTGGATGGGAAAGGTTTTCTCAATTGGAAGTCATACGATCATCCCTCTTTTGGAAAAGTAGAAATTGGTGGCTGGAACAGGAAATTTACTTTTCAGAATCCTCCCCCAAAATTTCTAAAATCCGAAATTGAGCAATATGTGGAATGGATGCTTTGGCTGGCAGAAACCAGTCCTCTGATGTCAATAAATGGAGCGAACCTGGAAGTTGTAGAGAAGAATAAAGTGGTCAGTCTCACTGCCGAAATACAGAATGTTGGCTACTTGCCTACGAACATCACGCAGCGAGCGATCGACGCTAAAATTGCACAGCCAGTCCGAGCAGTACTTGAATTGACAAATGCAGAACTTATCTCAGGCTCCATGAGAACAAATCTTGGCCATGTTATTGGATCAAGAGGTAGTGATGACGCATCTGCCAGCAGCAAAAGAAATCTCACCTACGGAATAAAAATCACAGGGCAAAATGCCACAGCGAAACTCACCATCATTTCTGAAAAAGGTGGCACAGCCAACAAACTTGTAAAATTAAATTAGCACATGAAGAATCCAGTCAAGAACTCTCTTTACGGTCTGCTTATTTTAGTTAGTCAAATTGCCTGGGCACAGAATGTGCCTTTTGAACAAGAGGTACTCGTCCAACACCTGGACCAAGAGCTCTCCGGTGAGTCGGCCAAAAGAAATTTGGAGTACATCTCTCGGCTGCATCGCATGCGTGGATCAGACGACTACAACAAAGCAATTGATTTCATTTCTCAAAAGCTTAAGGAATATAAGCTGCAATCAATTGAAATCATCAAAATTCCTGCCGATGGAAAAACGATGTACGGCACCCAAAAATCCAGACCTGCCTGGAATGTGGATTTTGCTGAGTTATGGGAATTAAAAGAGGATAATGGGCAGTGGAAACAAAAAACTAAGATTGCTGATTGGGAATCTATTCCTCTTGTCGTGGCTCAAGACAGTCACACGGGAGAAGCTTCCGCAGAACTAGTTGATATCGGCGCAGGAACTTCGGAGGCTGACTATGCAGGCAAGGATATCAGTGGGAAGCTGGTGCTAACCTCCTCCCAACCTGGTGCGGTAGTTCCGCTAGCCATAGAAAAATATGGAGCCGTTGGAATCATCAGCTACGCACAAAACCAGGTGACTGCCTGGTGGAAAGAGAATGAGAATCTGATCCGTTGGGGTCATTTGAGTACGTTCACGGAGACCAAAACTTTCGCTTTTATGATCTCGCTAAAGCAAGCCAGAAGCTTCCAGCAGCGATTGGAAAATGGTGAATCAATACGACTGGACGCAAAGGTTGTAGCTCAGCAAACTCCTGGTTCTTACGCCATTCTCACAGCGGTGATTGAGGGGTCTGATCCCCAATTGAAAAACCAAGAGATTGCCTACACCTGTCACCTGGATCACCCACGGCCAGGAGCCAATGACAATGCCAGCGGATGCATGGCGATACTGGAGGTAGCTCGAACACTGAACAAATTGATAGAGGAAAAGAAAATTGAGCGACCTAAGCGCACCTTACGCTTCATTTGGTCTCCAGAAATCGAGGGGACTACTGCCCTGCTAAATTTCAAGCCCGAGTATGCAGGAAAAATCAAGTTCAATATCCACATGGATATGGTTGGTGGTGGCCCCGAAACCAAGGCCATTTTTCATGTTTCCAAAAGTCCGATGAGTCTGCCAAGTTTCGTTACCGATATCGGAACGGCATTTGGATCTTTTGTGAATCAAAGTTCAATCGACCACGCAAGTGGTGTCAAAGTCCCCTACCCAATTGTATCCAGAGAGGGTGGGAAAGAAGCACTTCATGCCGTGTTGGGTGAATTTCATATGGGAAGTGACTTTGAGGTTTTTTCCGAAGGGTCATTTAGAATTCCTTCCATTTACCTCCACGATTGGCCTGATAGATACATCCACACCAACTACGATGAAGCCGCTAATATTGATCCAACAAAATTGAAACGCTCAAGTTTCATTGGGGCAGGGTCAGGCTATTTCATTGCCAATCTGGATGCCGAGAATGTTTCGTCGCTCGTCGAGACCATGAAACGGCAAATGCTTATCCGAACATCAGCCTTGCTGGCGTATTGCCAATCGCTGTCAGCCGAGGAACAGGCAAATACCAAATACTATTTTTGGCAAAATGAATTAAGGGCATTTCAGTCGTTAAAGGCATATGTCACGCTTTCATCAGAAACTGAGCTAAACTACGTTCGATTTATCACCAATCTTAAAACACCCATTGGTGAGGGTGAAAAACTCAGTACCAAAATTCGCAAAGCACGTGCGGTTTATGTACGAAATGAGAATCCAAAAGGGCCTATGTCTGTATTTGGGTATGATTACTTCTTCGATAAGTACGGTGAGGAAAAAGAAGCACCAGCCATATACAATTTTTCTGGAGCAAAGGGGGCAGGTCATGAGTATGCATACGAAGCACTCAATCTTGTAAACGGGGAAAATGATGTCGCCGAAATTCGCAATGTTCTTTCAGCAGAGTTTGGAGATATACCTCTCCATATCGTTGATGAATATCTTAAGGCATTGAGTAATATTGATGTTATCAAATTGAAGAAATAGATTTTTTGCTAGGATTCTTCCGACTCTTTGCCCTCATACAGTTCCCTAATCTTGTCCCTGTCCTCATCTGGTATGGAGGTGTCACCAAGAAGTTGCCATGCACGCTGCCTGGTACGAATATCATACTTCTCAATGATGCTATTCTCCTTTTCCTTTCGACGTATTCGTCTGCCCATTATGAACAATGCGATTTGAAGGGCGAGAGCGATCGAGACAAGAGCTATAAGCCAATTCATGAGGTCAAAATTAAATAATGTTTGACGTTGATTCTATACGTGTTTTTTAGCTACACGTTTGGCTTTGGAATGTCTGAAGTTCCAATTTTAGAATTATCAAATCGTTGTCAGTATCCTCTCACATTGGCAAATAGATAGTCTCACGAAACGAGCGTTTAATTAAACTCAAAATCTGCTATCCTATTCCTTATAGGACTGCGTCACCGATTGAGTCATCTCTGCTTCTAAAGAGCTCAAGGGGAAAACTCAATGGTTAAAATTCTACTTCCCTGACACAATCATCATCCGTCCTGACCTAGTCCCATTAATTGCACTCCACGCAGAAGTAAGGAGTAAATCCACGATTCCATCACCATTCACATCACCAATGCCTGTGGTGTCGAAACCAAGCGTCTCTCCCGGAACCTTGCCAGTGAGCGTTCTTATCAGTTTTCCATCCCTGCCAGAGTAGACGTACACTTTTCCACCAGATGGCGCTGCTGAGGCATGCTGCCATGACCCAATTACTAAATCGTCGTACCCATCATTGTTTGTATCTCCTGCATCCGCAACACCAATCCCAAAACCATCCCCTGCCGTTTCGCCAGTCAGCATCATTATTTGTTCACCAGTAGCTCCTGAGTGCACATATATCCTGCCTGTGGAGTTCCCAAGAGCACCGTTGCTCCAATCTGAAGCGTACAAGTCTTGCACCTTGTCGCCGTCAACATCGCCAACTACAGACATGAACATGCCCCCGAGACTGCTCCCCGTGGAATCTGCTTCCATGGTGAAGAAGATGTCAGCATCCATCCTTTTATAGACAGAAACCTCGCCTCCATTACCAGCCCCAGGAGCACCTATCATTAACAACGTACTCTTATCGACGGTTTTTCCTGCCAGCGCAGTTCCGAAACCATCCCCAATTTCTTTCCCTTTCCACTTTTGAAGGACAGTGCCGTCCTTGCCTGAATACAGATAGACATTACCTGCTTGCTCAACCTGTTTGGAATTGAGAGGCGCACCCCAAATGTTGTACGGCTCGCCGATCAATATCTCACCAAATCCATCTCCATTTACATCCCCAACTCCTGCAACCCCTCTTCCAAACGCGCCCTTTTGATCACTGCCTGTCCATTCGAACAGAACATTGCCATCATTTCCAGAAAACACGTAGGTCTTATTTGCATAGGGTGCGCCTGCCACAACATCTGGAATACCATCTCCATTTACATCTCCCGCACTTTCGATGCTCATCCCTAGTTGCCCACTTGTCTCCTTAGCTGCAAAATCCCAGAGCAGTTTGCCTGTTTTACCAGAATAAACATAGATTTTACCAGCACTGGTTCCACCTTCATTGTTTGTTGGTGCAGAGGATGTAACATCCCAAATTCCATCACCATCTACATCGCCAATACTTCTCCCTATCCAGCCAAATTGATCATTTGCATTTTCACCGCTCCAGTCCTGAAGTATCTCAACATTCTCTTCAGTAAATGGATCCGCGTATTCCTCCGGGCTAGGGAACAGCATTTTATATCTTGAGTCTTTTGAGAGTACAGCTGCCGCTGGACTTAGACCAATATTCGTAAGATTCACTGCATTGGATTCTTTCACCTCCATCAACTTTTCAAATGATTTATCCAGATCATCTGCGAGTGCATATGCAACACCTACATTAAACATAGCTCTTGGACCAGGTTGCACTTCCTCTGCCTTCAGATACACCTCCAATGCTTTCTCATGTTCTTGATTCCCTCGATAGGCAAAACCCAACGTGCTTAGCGCCCTGTAGTGATCAGGATTATCATCCAAGAATTTATTTAGATCGGTGATGGCTTCAACAGCGTTGCCCGCGTTTACCTTTTGGACGGCAGCCTGAATGATCTGACCTGGGTTAGTTTGGGCTACTGCAAATGTGAACAGAAGACACAGATGGGCAGTTGAATAAATAGCCTTGAGCATTTGATTTCCTTTTGATTTGAAATCTAAAGCTGTTGATTCCTTCAAGAAGGAAGGTCAAATCTTATAAAATTTTACGCGATTCCTACAATACGGACGTCTATCCCTTAAAGCACTAAAACTCTTTTGGACTACGCCCGTGTTCATTAACACTAATAATCAGTAACCACATGAACAGACAAAGTGCATTTTTCGTCGCAATGTTTACATTGACTTACGGGTTTTGTCAAAAGGAAAGAATACTATCAAACGATCCGTCAGAAGATAGATATGCCAGTTACTCCCCCTCTGGTGACAAAATTCTCTTTGAGTCCAATCGGAATGGTAATTGGGACATTTTCGTTATGGACGCAGACGGCAGAAATCAAAAACAATTAACAACAAGTGTTGCTGATGATAGACGTCCAGATTGGCATCCATCTGCTAAAAAAATCTTATTCGAATCAGACAGGGAAGAGAAAAATCAGCTCTACGAATTCACCATGAGAAATGGTCAGGAAAGAAAAATAGAATTGGGAAAAATAGAAGGAGAACCGATATACGCCAGGTACTCTCCAGATGGAAAGCGCCTGGCTTTTTCTCTTCGCCAATCCGAGGATGTTGCAAACATCTTCATTTCTGATGACCAGGGGGTAAATCCAAAATCAGTAACCAACACCAACTACAGAACTATTTATCCAAACTGGTCTCCCGACGGAAAACGCATTGTGTTCTTCTCCAGGCATGAGACAGGAAACGCCGACGATGAGATATATACAATAAATACTGAGGGCACCGACGAAAAAAGATTGACGAATTGGCCAAAGCACAACTTCTGTCCACAATGGTCGAAAGATGGGAAATTGATCGCCTACGTCACTTCCATGGAAAACAGCAGGCCAGAAATCTACATCATGGACGCCAATGGTCAGAATCAACAACGTGTCACTAATAATGCTGATGGAGATACCTTACCCAGCTGGTCTGCGGACGGAAAAAAATTGTTAGTGACGGGCTATAGAAACGAAAACTATGAGATTTGTGAGATCACACTGAAACAGTAGGATCTACCCGTTCACTACCAACTCACCATCAACCAACTTTGGCACCACAGTATATTCATTTTCCGTCATACAAAACTCAAGATCCTTCTCTATACCAAACCCAGCTAGTCTTTCGGCATGGCTTGATTGATTAGCCAGACTAAATAAATTTTCATGATTCCCAACATACAACTGATGCGCCAAAAGTGCGGCATCCCCAATTGGTTTCATCTCTTCGGCACACTCATCTATTAATGCACCCGCAAAAAGCGTATCCTCCAGGTTTACGGTTCCTTTCCAACCAGCACAGTGAATCAGGACATCTTTCTTGGATTGAAGAATGTATTCAGAAACAGCCTCAAGGTTTAAGAATGCTCCGATAATTATTTCCTCTGCTCCAGCTGATTTGACAATGGCCTGCGATCCATTGGTGGTAGAAATTGCTACCTTCTTCCCTTTCACTTCTTCACCCTGATACTCAAAAGGAGAATTCCCCATATCGAATTCGGGAACCTTGATTCCGCCACGTTCACCAGCCATAAGGTATCCTTGCTTTCCCAGCTCAAGGCATTCTGCAACTTCAGCCACTGGCTTGATGGCAGTAACTCCGTTGTCTAGTCCTGTAACTATGCAGGAGGTAGCTCGAAATATATCGACAACTACCACTATTTTTCCAGCTAACTCATGCTGATGAATTAGCTCAGGTGATAAGCAAACTTCAATGGTTTTCATTTCAAAAAAGGAGGACGAACCACTTTAGCTTTTACATGTTTATCCCGAATGATCACAAAAATCTCAGTATCCGCTTTGCTATGTTCGATGGTGACATAACCCATGCCTACACCGATATTCAATGACGGTGCCATGGTTCCTGAGGTCGCGAAACCAATGATGTTTCCACTGGCATCAGCTAATTCATATCCTTGCCTTGGAATACCTCGGTCGATCATTGTGAAACCAACCAGTTTTCGGGTTACTCCAGCCTCTTTTTGCGCTTTTAAATTTTCAGCATTCACAAAGTCCTTTGTGAATTTGGTGACCCAACCCAGGCCCGCTTCGAGGGGCGAAGTTTCATCCGTTATGTCATTTCCATATAGGCAAAAGCCTTTTTCCAAGCGCAGGGTATCTCGTGCCCCAAGACCAATAGGTTTAATTCCAAATTCTTCCCCTGCCTCAAAAATCTTGTGCCATACCTCCTCAGCATAGTCTTTTGTTATGTACAACTCGAACCCTCCAGACCCCGTGTAGCCCGTTGCAGATATAATCATTTCAATGCCCGCCAGAATCCCTGTCTTGAAGGTGTAGAAACTAATGTCATCCAAATTCGCCTCTGTCAACTTTTGGAGCACTTCAATTGCTTTCGGTCCTTGAACTGCCAATAACACAATATCATCTGAAACATTGTCCATGTCAACTCCCCATTTGTCCTGGCTTTTGATCCAGTTCCAGTCCTTTTCGATGTTGGAGGCGTTGACTACCAACATATATTTTTCATCTGCAATCTTGTAGACCAATAGGTCGTCTACGATCCCACCTGTATCATTTGGCAGGCAAGAATACTGAGCCTGACCATTCACCAATTTTGAGGCGTCGTTGGAAGTCACCCATTGGATCAGATCCAAAGCGTGTGGTCCGCGCAGCATGAATTCACCCATGTGCGAGACATCAAAGACACCTACACCTTCGCGTACAGTCTGGTGTTCTTCTTTGTCAGAAGAATATCTAACAGGCATATTATAGCCAGCAAATGGGGTCATTTTGCCACCCAGTTTTTCGTGAATGGCGTTGAGTGGGATTTGTTTTGCTTCCATTGGTTGAGTATTTATCACAAATGTAATCAGCAGGAACTGAAGATTCCTTCGAAGAAATTTGATTTCTCTAACTGAAATATAGCCTCTTAAACGCTTAATTTCAACCCAACAGGGCAATGATCTGATCCTAAGTATTCATTGTAAATCAGGGAATCTTCCACTTGGTCTATTAACTGCTCACTTGTTAGGAAGTAATCAATTCTCCAACCGACATTTCGGGAACGGGCACTGTACTTGTAGTTCCACCAGGAATACTTCACCTCCTCTGGGTATTTCGCTCTGAACGAATCTACATAGCCTGCCTCCAGCAAGTTCTCCAATCCGTCGATCTCGTCCTGTGTATGTCCAGATTGCCTGTTGTAATTTTCTTTATGTCTGGCCAGGTCTATTTCCTTATGCGCAACATTCAGATCGCCACAAATGATAACGGGCTTTTTGTCCTCCAAGCTTAGTATGTAATCTTTGAATGCTTCATCCCAACCTTTCCTATACTCCAGTCGCTTCATTCCCTCACCAGAGTTTGGTGTGTAGACAGTCACTAGAAAAAAGGTCTCATATTCAGCTGCAATCACACGTCCTTCTTGATCGTGTTCTTCAATTCCCATGTCGTAAAAAACTTCGATGGGCTTTTGCTTGGAGAGAATAGCAGTGCCTGAGTATCCCTTTCGCGCCTTTGAAGAGTTAACTGCCACGCTGTATTCTGGAAGTAGCAGTAGTGCTGTTTTCACTTCTTCTGGCTGCGCTTTGGTTTCCTGAAGGCATATAACATCTGGATCCATCGTTCTGACATCTTTTAAGAAGTCTTTTTTGATCATGGCTCTAATGCCATTTACGTTCCAGGAAACAAGGTGAAGTTGAGGCATAAGGTAATTGGATTTTAGACGTTAGATTTGAGATTTTAGAAGAGCGAAATTTGAGAGCAAAAAAAACCAAAACAATTGAGACTACATTCCTTCTGTCAGGATTGTTCTTAAGATGTTATAGTAAAATTTTAATTACCCGACCCTAGAACCGTTCGTGGTTTCTCTCTGGGGTTGAAGTAGCACCACATCGTCTCCCTGATAGACTCCCATCACGAGGCACTCACTCATAAATGGGCCAATCTGCTTCGGAGGAAAGTTCACCACCGCAATTACCTGCGACTGCTCGAGTTCCTCTTTTTTATAAAGCGTTGTTACTTGGGCTGAACTTTTTCTAACCCCTATTTCTTTACCGAAATCGATCACCAATTTGTATGCGGGCTTTCTTGCTTCAGGGAAATCCTCTACTTCAATGACCGTTCCCACCCTCATATCTACTTTTTCAAAATCTTGCCATGTTATCATGAGTATAGCTTTTTAAGGTTCTTAGTCAAGCGTTTGATGTGATGCTCGTTTGTCAGTTCATTCCTACGATCTTCAAGTGCCAAAATTAATTCGGGTTTGTCTTTCTCATTTATAATCGACATCAATCGTTCGGTGTACTGCCCAAGTTGGTTAGGTGGGGATTTTTGAATTTGTTCCAGTATTATGAAAAACAGGTCTTCTCTATATTTTTCGACCGAATACAGGTCAATCAAAACACGGTAACCATGATCTCGACCAACGATTCCTCCATTATCCATTGCATCTAAAATGTCTGGAAGGTTTTCGTACATCTTGGATGGTTGCAGAGGAGAGATATATGACAAAGCGATCATACTCCCCCATCCTACACGATCGATCGGATCGTTTAGCATTTCCAGCACGAAATCGACAAAATCGACAAGCATCTCTGGTTTTGACTCGCCAACGTAGGCTATGGCAAGCGCGGCATCCATGCGAAGCCTTTTGTCTGCATCGGACAGTACCAACGCCTTTAACTCTTTCAAAGCACCCACATCTTCTGAGTCTGCAATTTTCTGAGCAAGAATTTTGTTTGGCCCCTGATCACGATGACCCATTGCATATGCTAGTTTGTCGCTTATTGGCATAAAAAAACCCTGACTCCCAATTATCGGGAGTCAGGGTTTTAAGTTAATTTCTTTTCTTAAATTAAGTCGCACAGAATTCTTTCAATCTTCTATTCTTGCTTGGCTCTCTTAATTTTTGAAGTGCTTTTTCTCGAATCTGCCTCACTCGTTCGCGGGTAAGCCCCATCGCATCTCCAATTTCCTCTAGTGTGTATGGATTCTCATATCCAATACCAAAGCTCATCATGATGACTTCTCTCTCACGGGCAGTCAAGGTAGATAGTGCTCGCATGGTTTCTACTTTGAGTGAATCATTGAATACCAAATTTCCATCAGTAGGACCAGTAGTCTGATTTTCAAGTACATCCAAAAGCGATCCACTTTCATCCTCGCCAAACGGAGCATCCATTGACATTTGCTTTACTTCAGCTCCCAGCGTGTTTCTCACCTCACTAGGTTTCATATCGAGAATATCAGCTAGTTCCTCCTCTGTAGGTTCACGCTCAAATTTTTGCTCTAGTTCTGCATACGCTCTTCTGATCTGGTTGATTGCACCAGATTTGTTCATTGGAAGTCGAACAATTCTGGATTGCTCAGCTAACGCCTGCATAATTGACTGACGAATCCACCACACGGCATAAGAGATAAACTTAAACCCTTTGGTCTCATCAAATTTCTTCGCTGCCTTTATAAGCCCCAAGTTTCCTTCGTTGATCAAATCATTCAAAGGAAGACTTCGATTCTGATATTGCTTTGCAACAGACACCACAAATCGAAGATTGGCCTTCACTAATTTCTCCAAAGCAAGATCATCACCCTCCTTGATCTTCTTAGCAAGGGTTACTTCCTCATCGGGAGTAATCATCGGCACATTACTTACCTCAGTAAAATATTTCTCCAGCGTATGGCTCTCTCTCCTATTGGTTATGGACTGGGTAATCTTCAGTTGTCGCATATGTTGTTATTCTACAGTTTATTATGGGTCCAGAAAAGCAATCTGCAAAGATAGACTTAATCGACGAGTATTTACAACTAATACGTTCGCATTCCCCTTTTATTTCAAACCGAAATATGGGCTCAATGGTTTCGATTATCTTCTGTAATGGTAAAAAAACTCTGAGCTAGTGAATAGCTTCATGGATAGCGCTTTCTATTTGTTCTTGGTTGAATGGCTTGGAAAAGGAGTTCGTGATGAGCTTGTTCCTTAGCGCTGACTCTATCTCCTCGCCAAAAACAAATCCAGTCAAAATGAAGTAAATCTTCTCAGGATACTTCTGTTTAGCCAGTGTAATAAATTCGATACCATTCATCTCGAACATTCGCATATCGCTTATTACAACATCGATATTTTCGTTTTTTTCCAAAATTTCAAGGCCTGCCTCACCCGATTCAGCACTTAATACATTGTATTTTTTACTAAAGCTCCTCTCAAACAACAGCAGGTTAATTTCCTCGTCATCGACATAGAGGATCGTTATGTTAATTGGCTCACTCACACACTAATGGTAGTTTTTGTTAATGGTAATCTAATGACAAATTCTGTTCCTTTTTTGAAGGTGGATTCACATGTGATGGTACCGCCATGCTCTTCGACTATTGAATAGGCGATTGAAAGTCCAAGTCCCGTTCCCTTTCCTGGCGCTTTTGTTGTGAAAAATGGATCACCGATCTTATTCATGTCCCCTTTTTTGATACCACCTCCAGTATCTTTAATTGAGATAATTGCATACCCTTTTTCCATCGAACAAGTTAGTGCGATGACGCCATTGTCTTCGATGGATTGATCCGCATTTGTCAGTACATTCATAAATACCTGATGAAGTTTTCCTTCATTTCCTTCTACTACAACCTCCTCTTGCAAATATTGTTTTTCTACTTTTATTTTAGACTTGATCTTATTTGCCAAAATCAAGAGGCAATTATCAAGAATAGACTGAACGTTACACTCCTCATGCATATCTCCAGCTTGTCTACTGTAATTACTTAGACTTTCAATGATCGCGGTACATCTTTTAACTCCTTCTGCAATTACTTCCAAGTAAGTAGCCATTTCCTTTGACGCTTTTGGCTCCAAGAGTTCAACCAAAGCCGTATACCCCCCTTGAATGAAATTCAAAGGATTGTTTATTTCGTGACCTACTCCCGCTACGAGAACTCCTAAGGAAGCCATCTTTTCGGATTGTATCAACTGATCCTGAGCATCCTTTAACTCCCTTAGGGCTTTAGTTAAATCTCCGTTGGTCGCGCTAAGCTCTTTATTCGTGAACTTTAGTTTTTTTGTTCGGTCCTCCACTAGCTGCTCAAGTTTTCGATTCTGTTCTGCCAAATCGTCTTTGTGTTTTCTATCCTTTTTGATGAGGTAGTTAATACCAAAAAAGCTTGCTGAGACTAAGAGCAGGTAGGCTATTAGAATCAATCGAAACTGACTCCAAAAAAGATGAATTACAATATTGCTATTAACACTCACAATGAATGCCTTATCGATGTCTTGCGAAAAAATTCTAACGCCCATCATTCGATAGCCTTCGAACGTATTGAACCCTAGGATTCTCTCAATTCCATTTTTAGTTTCAATCACCTCAAGGTCATCGTAAATATTTGCATCTTTTCTAAGTAGCTCTGCATATTGTGTAGCTTCTAAGGGATAGTACACCTGCGTGGTATTGAATGCAGTATTTATTGAGTGAATCCTATACCTAGAATCGATCCCGAAACTCTCCAGATTATCATTTATACTCTTGTAGCGCAATGCTGACATGCCTATTGCTACCAGTGAATCATTTTTAAACATTGGTGCACGGATGGGTAAGATCCAATCGTTGAGCAGTTCAAAATAGTAAGGTTCCCCGATGCTAATGCGTGTGCCGCTTCTTGCGTGTATAAAACTCCGTTTTGTTATGGGTGATTCCATCAAGTTAGGGACACCAGCCGATACGTTACCAGTAAAGGTGATCATGGAGCCGTCAAATCTGCTTAAACCAAAGGCTAAAAACTCTGTGTATAGTGAAAGTGCATCTGTGGCGATTTTCAATCTAGCTTCCTCCTCTTGATCGCCTGTTACATCAAGTACCCTTCTCCCCACGCTCACTAGTGCGAGTTCTCGTTGCCGTAGAGCTAGGTCATCATAACGAGCCAAAATAGAAGCCGTACTCTCAAGGTCTGTAAATCTTTTCTCCTCCACGCCGATCCAAACCAAATAACTAATGATACTAGTGACTAATGTCAGTCCAATTAGTATGGCGACAAGAATGGATTTGAATACAGAGCGGCTCTTCAAGGATCAGTGAGTTTACATTAAGTTAAATAATTTTTACTATCCAGCTATGTGTAAAACGAAATGATTATTTCTTGCCTGTCTAATTAACCATACATTTCCGTGCTGATACTGAAGAAGAAGTCTGTGCTACTCGTATCGAATTGCTTCGATGGGAGGTGAAGAAGCGACCTTTCTTCCCACCAGCCAGACCACAAGAAATGTGGTCACCAAAATGAACAATATCACGAAGATGAATGTAAACGGTGAGACGGATATCCTATACTCGAAATTTGTAAGCCATGAATTCGCAAGCCACCAACTGATCGGAACCGAAATAGCTGCCGATAACACCAGGTACTTTGCCTGCTCCTTTGCTTCAATATTGAGAATGCTAAGGAAGGAAGCACCCAAAATTTTTCTAATCCCGATTTCCTTGGTTTTGGAAACAACATTGTAAGAGGTAAGCCCAATCAACCCGAGTATTGCTATACAGAATGATAGTACTGACGCTCCCACGAAGATATCTCTGAAAATTAGTTCCTTTTCATAAGCCCTCTGCGTCATGTCATCCATAAACTCCCAGGTCATCACATCATTGGAGTCATACTTGTTATGAATCTTTTCGATCGTCTCTAGTGTAGCCATCGTATTAGACCCGCTAAGTTTGATAACAATATCATCCAATCCCTGAAATTGATTTTTGTAGTATCCCAGTACCACTGGGCTTATGGACTCATGAAGGGATTTACTATGAAAATTATTCGTAATGCCAATAACTTTTGCCCTTAGTACATCTCCATCATCTCCAACGATTTCAAGTGATTTACCAATTACGGCTGCTCCTCCAAATTTCCTGGCAGCCATTTCATTCAAAAATATCGACGTGCTATCGAGTCTTTCGTTTCCACTAAAGCCAACACCGCCAACCAATTCAATATCAAGGGTGGATAGACCATCGGAATCCATACCAAAAAATCTCATCGGTTGATTGTATTCTGGGGTCTGCATATCATGAACCTGCACTGATGCGCCTGATCTATAACCCCCCATCATTCGCGTCATACCAGTCACCCCCAGAATATCTGGTTCCAGCTGTAATTCGTTTTTGATTACGTTAAAATTGTTTCTGACCCCTCCTCCGTTGACTTCAACGACCACCATTTCTTCGGTATCAAACCCTAGAGACTTACTACTCATAAATGAATACTGTTCGTTGACTATGACCAGTGTAGCCAACATTGAGATGACAAAAAAGTACTGAATAGCAACTAGCCCTTTTCTCAGATAGCCATTTCCCCCTCCAGATACGGTGGTATTCTTAAGCACACTAATTACAGGAAAACGACTTAGGTGAAAAGCAGGATAAAATCCTGCTAAGATGGTAACCAACAAAATTGTAGCTGCAAAATAAGGAGACAGCTGAATCAATATTTCTCCATCAAATGCAAGGTCAATTCCCGTTAACGTATTGAAATATGGGAGCAAGAGCCACACCAAAATCAACCCAACAGAAAAAGCAACTACCACCATAATGAATGACTCCACAAGGAACTGATTGGTCACCTGCTTATTGTGAGCTCCCATCGCCTTGCGGACGCCTACTTCCCTTGTTCTTTTGGTATACCTTGACGTTGAGATATTAATGTAATTGAAACAGGCCATTGCCAAAATCATAATCGCAACTCCTATTAAAAACTGAACCTGTTTGAATTCGCCCTTTACATACTCATTTACTCTTCCATCAATTCCATGTGAATCAAAATGGAGGTCTTCTAACCCCAACAAATAATGTCTGTTTATCTCTTTGTCAGGCCCCAGGTTCTTGGCAAGAACAGCTGAAACCTGGCTTTCAAAAACAGTCGCATTTTGAGAATCATCAAGAAGCACGTAGGTAGCTACGCCATTTCCTTCCCAAGATTGAAACCACCCTGGATACCAAGCGGCGGTACGGCCAAAGTAGAAATCATAATCCTGTGTAATGATGAATTCAAACTGAATGTAGGAATTTGCAGGCACGTCTTTCATAACCCCTGAAACAATAAATCGACCATACGATTCGAGATTAATCTCTTTTCCCATCGGATCTTCATAATCGAAAAACTTCATCGCTAAAGACTCAGTAAGCACAATTGATCTCCTTTCGGACAGAACTGTTCTTGGTTCTCCATACTTCAATTCAAAATCAAAGATCTCAAAGAACTGAGGGCCAGAAAAAATTCCTTCCTCTTCAAAGAATCGTTTCCCATTTGCTTCAGCCCAAGTCGACTGAGTTCCATGTACAGTCACAGCATTTTCCACAACCGGGAGATCATTTCGGAGAGCCTCAGAAAGATACAGAGAGGTAAAAATCTCTGGATCAGCTCCATCAGCATTCTGGAATTCCTGGATCACTTGATAAATTCGATCTGACTTGGAATGAAATTTATCAAAGGTCAACTCATGATGAACCAATAGACCGATCGTCATGAAGATCGAAAGACCAAGCGAAAGCCCCGCTAGGTTGATGAAGCTAAATCTTTGATCCTTTAAAAGTGATCGAACGCCGATTTTGAAGTAGTTTTTTAACATTCCCGTAGATTTAAATGGGGTACCGGTTCTTAGGTTTGTAGATCTAAATGACCTTATTACATTCCAAATGAAAAACAGATTCGAAGAGCGAATTGACTTTTTTGTGCGCAAATTGTAAAGCTCAAATAGATCACCCTCAATCTCCGGTAGGTAGTCTTCTCGACAAAACCATCGAAGAAATTTCAAAGCCCACTTTGGAGGGTGATTTATTGCCATGTTCTATTCGCACTTAATGGAGTTGATAGGATTTGATCTGGCGATGCTGAAAATTCGAGACAGCACCGTTGAGAATGAGATCAATGAAACCAGAATGAACGCAATCAAAAATATGTCGAAGCTCAAATTTATTCTGTACGCAAAGTCAGCAAGCCATCCTCTAAATAGCCAGTATGCCACAGGGCCAGCCACTGCTAATGAAATCAAGAGCAGGATCATGTAGTCCTTCAAGATAAGGTTGATAATACTTGGAACGGATGCTCCCATTACCTTCCTTATACCAATCTCCTTGGTCTTTCTCTCCGCAGTGAAATTGATCAACCCGAAGAGCCCAAATGCAGAAATGATAATTGAAACAATCGAGGCAATCAAAATGATGGTGCTTCTGCTCTGCTCCGCCTCGTAAAATCTTTTCCATTGTTGGTCCAGAAAATGGATTTCAGATGGCGTCCCAGGATCAAAGGTGGCGTTTACAGCCTCTACATGCTCCACTGTCTCTTTTGGGTTTTGGCTATAGCGTATTGTGAAATAGTCAATGGACCTTATGTGATTGTTCCAATGGGTAAGCACAACAGGGCCGATGGGCTCGTACAATGACTCAAAATGAAAGTCTTCAATAATTCCAATCACCCGCATCTGCACAGAATCATTGGAATTATTCACCCATATGTTAGCCCCAAGCGGTTCATCCAGGTTCAACACTTGGACAGCTTTTTCATTGATCAACACATACAGACTATCCGTTTGGTCCGCTCCACTAAAATTAACACCTGCCTTCAGATTAATCTGATAAGTGTCTAACCAGTATTTATCAACTGCATAGTGATTGGCTTCTATCGGCGGATCAGTAAGATTTAAACTCAATCTCGCAATAGGGAGATCTTTCCATTCTCCCGGAACTCTGGAAGAAGTTGAAGCATTGAGAACATTGGGGTTCGTTTTAATTCCCTCTACAATGTTTTTGAAATTTCTCCTTGCTGTTCCAGAGTTAATATCCAGAATAATCAAATTGCTATTATCAAATCCAAGGTCTTTTGATTGCACAAAATTCAATTGACGATAAATCGTAATGGATCCAATGATCAGGAAAAGTGCGAGTGCATATTGAATACCTACCAAGACTTTTCTGAGCGTATCACCTCTGCCAGAAAAAGCATTTTTTAAGACTAAGAGAGATCGTTTCAATTTAGAATAATAAAGAGCTGGTAAAAAGGCCGAGATCGTCCAAATGATCGCAATCGTTACTACATGATAGATTAGGAAGTCAATTGAAAAGAGTAATCCAATCTTAAAATCCTTATTTGCGATGTCCTGGAAATACGGGAAAAAAATGTAGACCAGCAATAGCGATAACCCATAAGCAATAATTATGGTAAGGAACGTTTCAAAAAATAATTGACCAATCAGATGCTTGTTTGTCGCGCCATTAATTTTCCGCATGCTGGCTTCCAACGTTCGCTTCAATGCTTGCACCGACGAAAGATTGATGTAGTTAAGTGCGGCAATGAAAATTACCAAGAAACCCATTAGTAGAATGATGGAAACAAACTGGCGATCACTATATTGGATCGCAAGAAGGGGTGCCGGCCCACCATTTTCTATATGGGTCGAGCCCAAATGAACATCCAAAAGTGGGTGCAAATAGAAGTCATGTTCAGGTCGAATTTCTTCGTCGTAGTACTTTTCAATAAATGCCTGCTTCTGACCATACAAATCCTCCGGAGAAGCGCCCTCCTTGAGCAAAACCCAGGTTTGAAAGAATCGCGTGTCCCAGTTATTAAAAAAGCTTTGAAAACCTTCAGACATCTGATCTTTGTTGATTACGTAGATCTCCTTTAGCTGATATGTTGAGTTTCTCGGCATGTCCTTCATCACAGCTAAAACCTCAGCAGGCCCAAACCGTGCCTCATCCACCACCTCGCCAACTACATCCGTTTTTCCAAACAGACTCATAGCAATGTCTGGTGTTAGAATAATACCTGCTGGCCCTTGAAAATCTTTCATCGGATTGCCATCAATAATCTCAAAATCGAGAATATTGAAGATCTCTTTGGTAACAAGCGCCCAATCTCGATCGGCAATTCTTATGTCCCCTTTTGCCAGCACCTGAGATCCAAAATAACTCATCTGAGCAGTCTCCTCCACAGCTGGGAAATCTGCCTTTAGTGCTTCAGCCAATGGATTAGCACATGATAAATAGTGGTGCAGTGCGTCATCTTCTTGACTCTTTTCCACCACTCGGTAAATCCGATCTTTCTTCGAATGAAAAGCGTCAATGTTATTCTCGTCATAGACAAACATTAGGATGAAAAAGAGGATGGCAAAGCCCATTCCTAACCCCAGAATATTTACGCCGTAATGCACAGTCTCCTTCCTAAATCGTCGGAAGTAAATCTTTGTATAGTTCTTTAATAGGTTCATAGTCGTGTTATTAGTTTGAGTTTTTTTAAGATTAATCAAGCGAAGAGATCGCAGAACATTCCACACAAAAAACAGATTAGCAGACCGGTTTGAGCTTCTAGTCCTTAAATAGAAAAGCTCAAATAAGTCGCCTTCGATTTCTGCCAGGTAGTCATCATGACAATACCATCTCAGAAATCGAACCGCCCATTTAGGTGGTTGTAGTTCTGACATTAAACCTGAGTAAAAGAGATTTGCGGAATTTTGTTATAAATTCTGGAACGCAGATCATTTTGCGCGTCCAATACCTGCTTACCGTAGGCTGTCACAATGTAGTACTTCTTTCTTCTTCCTCCTCGCTCAGCGGTTATACCGCCTTCTCTGGAGCTCACGAAACCTTTTTTCTGAAGTCTCTTTAGTGCAACATGTATTGCACTTACGTTGATCTTCTTCTTGGTTTCGGCGGTGAGAAATTCAAAAATTGAAACACCATAAGCTTCATTATGTTGGGCTGCTACCGTCAACAAAACGAGTTCTTCAAATTCGCCTAATTGATAATCCATCATTCATTTTTATTTACTTAACAAACGTGAATGTAATATATATGTTTCACATCTGTTAAGTAAATAAATTATGATCTTGGAGGTTGAACTTGTTTTCAAGCATTTTTCCTCTTTCAGCGGTTCAGTAACTTTCCGTCATGTTAAACTAAAATTTATCATTATGAAAAAGTTACTTTCTATCTTCGCTATCGCTATTGGTGTTGTTCTAATTGCTCCGGCTTGTTCACAAGACGAAAGCTTTGATGAAATCATCGAAAATTCAGACCTTGACCAGCAATCAACAACCGATCAGGAAGAGGACATGACGGAAAAACCAGGATCAAACTAATACAGTCAAAAAGTATCGGTTTAAAAGCGAAAAGAGAAGGCAGGCTGTGTTCCTGCCTTTTTGTTATATATTAGCAGTTAACGCCACTAATTAACCTACGTTATTCGTTCATTCAAATTAATTAATGAAGATTAGCATTGGTCTAACCTTGTTTTTTTTGTGTGCTGTCTTGATGGGGTCGGTCAAATCACAGATTGATACGCTCCATAATCAAGCTTATGCTCTTTTGGACAGCGATCCGGACAAAGCCCTTGTCCTGGCTAAACAAGCAGAAGATCTAGCACATAACCGTGGCCTTGATTTCGAGGAAGCAAATTCCCTTTTCATTCAGGCGTATTTATATCGAGAAAATAATGAACTTGGAAAAGCCTTTGTCATTAACCTAAGGGCTTTAGAAATTCTTCGTCCACTTGAGGAAGAAAAGCCAAAGAGCACCTATGTCAAAATCTTGCTTAACACTGGAGAAATCTTAAAACAGCACTATGCCTATCCTGAAGCGGTACGATATTACGATGAGGGTATTCCTATTGCTATTGAAAATGACTTTAAAAACACGTTAATAAAACTCCTTTACAATAAGGCTGTTGCCTTACGCCATAATGAGAGTTTTGATTATGCGTTGGAAACAATTGAAAAGGCTATTTCGGTAGCGATTGAAGAAAGGGATGAATATAAGCTGATCTCAGCTATTAATGAAAAAGGACTGATTGAAAAGGATATGGAGCTTTATGAACAGGCTCGTCAAAGCTACCAGGAGATCCTTGACTATGAATTTGAACGCCTGAATCCTGCAAAGTACAAGGGACGTGCCTGGCACAACATGGGGGTAACGTTTGTCAAGGAAAGAGATTATAATAACGCTAAAAAGGCTTTTTCAAATGCAGAAAAATATCACAGCGAACGACCAGGCTCGTCCGACCAGTTTACCACCTGGTTAGATATGGGTGAGGTTTATTTCTTGTCTGGTCAATATAATGAAGCGATGGAAATCGCTAATAAAGCGCATAGTATTTACGATGGCGTTTCATTACTTCCGGATCATTATGCACTTTTTGATCTGCTATCGAAAATCTGTCACGAGCAAGGATTACATGATGATTCTCATTCTTATAGTCAGAGGTATGTCTTGGCCAACAAAGATTTTCTTGCAGCCCAGGAAGAAATACTTCGGGTCAAGGATCAATATAAAATGGAAGTATTGACTGCAGGCTTCTTCCTTGATATCGAGCAGGAAAAATCAAAAGAAAGGCTTCGGTTATACCTATTCACTTCCATTGCCTTTTTCATCGTCTTAATTGCTGGAAGGCAAGTGTGGTTTGTTCGACTTAAAAGAGCAATTGAAAGAGAGATGAAAAAAACTGGAGGGGAGAAGCCTCTTCTAAAAAATACCCAAAATGGGTATTGACTTTAATTAATAGATAATGGGTTCATGGAGGGTTCGTGGAGACTTGCGATTAACCGCTTACGTCTGTAATTAAGCCCTCACCACACTCTTAAATTCTCACAACTTAAGAAAGAAGTGAACTCGTAGAAATAATAATCCTATTCAGAACCGATTAGAATATCGGTTCCTAGGTATTTCATTTCCGGAAGGGTATACCAGCTACGCTTTTGAGGAATTTTAATCTGCCCGACCAGTATTTCGTCTTCCAGTTTTATGAGTTCACCTTTTCCGGCCTCTTCATCCTTGTAAAACCGGTATTGAAGCATTCGTCCCGAGGATTGGTCAATGTAGAAGTACCAGGTATCTTCCTCATAAACAACGCGCAATACATGGCATTTTTTACCCTCAATTTGATCTTCTGCAACCTCCTCGTCAAATGGAGTCCCTTCATCATAGAGCTTCATCGGAAGACCCCAGAGGTACAAATAGTAGTTCCTCATTCGCAAAGCTTGTTTTTCGTCATGCTCTCCCTTTAGTACCTCAGCAGATTCGTTGGATACTTCGTAGATGTTTTCGCTGTTTCGATCAACCTTCATGTAGCTTTTCGAATTGTTCATGACAACTGTCGTTTTTCGATCATCCCCAGATGGTCGTGTCTCTGTAAATTGAAGTGTTGTGCTTAGACTCTTCCATTCCCCATTTGGATCGTGATAGCTGGCGGCCATATCCAAAACCTGCGATGGCGTGGTTTGAGCAAAACAAATATTAGTAAGCAGAACAAGTAGTGACAAAAGCTTTTTCATGGTACCTGAGTTAATTTTGGGGATGAAGATAATGGATCTTGAATGAACAAAGCAGCGAAAACAATATGGATTTTTGGAATTTACTTACTTGTGGAAGGTATATTTCTAATGCTAGCGCCAGCCTGGGTATTGACGGAAATTGGAATTCCTGAATCTCAGAGTATTTGGCGGCTAATCGTCGGTTTTTTGGTTGCAGCATTAGGATACTACTATATAAGAAATGCGCAAGAGAATCTAAGCCCCTTTTTTCGTTTTACAATCCAAATCAGGATTATACAGCTGGCATTTTTTCTTTTCCTCTATTTCTTTGAAAGAGGTACGCTTGCTCTTGTTGGGTTTTCGCTGATTGAATTCATTGCAGGAATCTGGACGTGGCGTGCTTTGCGGCAGCTTAGGGATTAGTTATCGTTTTCAGAGACAGTCTCACAATAAAAATACTCAAGATTGCAAGCGAGGTTCCCATGATGAATGGTGCTCCCGGGAAATACACCTCATTCGCTGGATTTGTAAAATACCTGAAGATCCCCGTCATTAGTAAAGGTCCTACAATGGCAGTCAATGTCATTACACTTGTCAAACCTCCCTGTAATTCTCCTTGTGCATTTTTCGGGATTTGCCCCGTCATAATGGATTGTAGTGACGGCCCTGCTAGTCCCCCGAAGGCATACGGAACGATTACCGCGTAGACCATCCAAGATTGAGAAATTACACCCATCATCAACAAACCAAAGGCATTGAAGGCAAAGCCTGTATACACCGCATTTGTCTCACCAATTTTTTTCACAATTGGACCCACCAATCCACCCTGCACAATAGCAACCATTACGCCTACAAAGCTTAATGAAAGACCAATTTCCAATGATGACCAACCGAATTTTTCAATGGTGAAAAACGACCAATTGGCGTGCGTAGCATTAGCTGCTACATAAATAATGAAGAGGGCAACGACCAGCCACACTATTTTTTTATGGTTTAAGATTCTCTGCAAAGTGCCAAATGGACTGGCTCGCTTCCACGAAAAAGCTCTTCGATCCTCGATCGGTAATGATTCGGGGACTACAAAAAATCCGTACGCAGCATTTAGCAACGACAATCCTGCAGCAGCCATAAATGGTACTCTTGTCCCCAACTCTCCAAGAAGCCCTCCAACAGATGGACCTATCACAAACCCTAAGCCGAATGCTGCACCAATCATTCCAAAATTCTTTGCTCTATTTTCAGGAGTGCTTATATCAGCAATGTAGGCATTGGCAACTGTCACACTTCCACCAGCTAGTCCAGAGATAATTCTTGCAATGAAAAGCCAGATCAAGTTGGGGGCAAAAACAATAACGATGTAATCCAGACCAAGCCCAAGCAGAGAAAGGAGAAGCAAGGGTCTTCGCCCAAATTTGTCGCTAAGTCCTCCTAAGATAGGTGCAGCAAAAAACTGCATGATTGCATACGTAGCTGCAAGGAGTCCTCCGAACAAAGATGACTGGCTATTATCGTAACCTGTGAGTTCTGTGATTAACGCTGGAACAACAGGGATAATTAGCCCTATACCCAAGATGTCAATCAGGACGGTGATGAAGATAAAAATGAGCGCAGCCTGTCTTTTTTGCATGGCGGCCGAAGATACAAAAAGCAGCAGATTGAGGGAGTCCAACCTTCACACCAAACAATATTTTTATTTATTTAAACAAAAGTTAATGATATGCGTATTTTTAGTTAAACAAAAACTAATGATATGAATCTGCAGCTGGGTGTACTTGAAGAAATGATCCTCATTATTCTGTTAATGAAAGATGAGACCTACGGCGTGGACATCGCAAAAGAGTACGAATCGCAGTTGAATCAATCCATTTCTCTCCCTGCTATTCACGTCGTATTAAAACGGCTCGAAAAGAAAGATCTAGTCACCTCCAAAATGGGAGAACCAACAGCAGAAAGAGGTGGCAGACGGAAACGAATCTATCAAGCTACTAATAAGGGCTACCAAGCAGCCAGATACCTACAGCAAAAACGTAGCGAAATGTGGAAGGGGATTCCAGCCATGAACTTTTCATTCTTGTGAATTCGAACAAACACCATCCACCCCTTTGGGCTGATAAGCTCTTGAATTACTTCTGCCGACAGGACTTTGCCGATGAGATTTTGGGCGATCTGCATGAAGCTTTTTACTGGCGGCTAAAGGAAAAAGGTCCTGGAAAAGCTAAAACAAAATTTGCATGGGAAGTAATCAAATCCCTACGCCCCAAAAACTTGAAATCATTTTATCACTTTTCTCTTAATACCATGATCCTCAGAAACTACATAAAAATCGCATTTCGCACTTTGCTGAAAAGGAAATCCACCTCCTTCATCAACATCTTTGGACTCTCCGTAGGCGTATCCGCATTTGTTCTCATCTTTCTCTACGCATATCAAATCATATCCTTTGATGATCATCACGAGAAAAAAGACCGGATCTTTCTGGCATATAAAGAACGAATAACGCCTGATGGCGTCCAACCTGCCTTTGATACCTGGGCACCAATGAAGGATCGGTTTCTCAGTGACTATACGCAAGTGAAGGCCGCAGCAAGAATTTATGAGACTGACTCCAGAATTGTGAAGAACAACCAGTATCTGGAAGAGGATATTATGTACACTGACGAGTCTCTATTTGATATTTTCACCTACCCTCTGCTGTATGGGAATGAGAAAAACATCTTTGCGGATAAGCAGTCGGTGGTAATAAGTGTGGAAGTAGCCATAAAGTACTTCCAAAAAGAAAACGCTATTGGTGAAGTCATGGAGATCTTCCTTCCTGATGAGGACACAACTTTGTTATATCAAGTTTCAGCAATTTTAGATCGTCTTCCAGCCAACATTTCCTACCGTCCAAACATGATGGTGCAACTAGAGAGTATTCCTGAGTATCCTGAGATAGCGAATAACTGGGGGTCTTCATTCCTGGAAACGTTTGTTCTTCTCGATCAAAAAGAAAGTGCTGCGGAGCTTGAAGCCGCCTTTCCTGATTTGGTAGAAACGCTTTGGGGTGCTGAGGTAAGGGAAAACACAAATTTCAAATTACTTCCGTACGATCAGTCTTATGATCAATTCATTGGGCGAAAAGCCGACGCCTACACGCTACTGCTCATCGGCTTTGGTATTTTGCTTATTGCTGCAATAAACTTCATGAATTTGTCAACGGCACAGGCGTCTCAACGAATGAAAGAAATTGGGCTCAGGAAAGTTCTAGGTGCATTTAGAGGCCAGCTTAGAACTCAATTTGTTACCGAAGCATTTGTAACATCACTGCTCGCAATTCTGATTGGAATAGGGCTTGTATTTTTCATCACACCTTACTTCAATGACTTTTATGATGTTTCAATTTCCTTTGCAATATTCTCTCCTCTTCAGGTTGTTTCCTTTTGTGCTGGGCTTGCAATCGCACTAGGGATTCTCAGTGGAAGCTATCCAGCTATTTACCTGTCTTCTTTAAGATCCATTGATGCCCTACAGCAAAAAATTGGACTTGGAGGATCTGTAAACTTCAGAAATATTCTTGTCGTCCTACAGTTTTCCATTGCGCTTTTCCTGATTACAAGTGCTATCCTAATTCGGAATCAAATCAGTTTTATGACGCAAAAGGACATGGGGTTCAATTCTCAGAGTACGCTCGCGATACGTGCATCGGCTAGCGATTTCGCCGACAGAGATCAGGGTGTGGTGCGACTCAACACCTATAAGGAACAGCTTAGAAACAAGTCGTATTTGAACGAAGTAGCGCTGAGTAGGGCCATCCCCACACGCTGGACACGCAGCTTCACATTTGTTCGGCCCGACGGCTGGAATGGTGATCCCCTTCGTATGCGCTACACGTATGTGGATGCACATTTTTTCAACACCTATGATATCAACCTAAAATTTGGTGACCATTTCCTTGCGGACTCAGAAGGGGGTGATCAGAGAGAATCTGTCATTCTCAATGAAGCAGCAATGAAGGCGTTCGAGTTTGATCCATCGAAGCAGAACATTATCAAAATCGGAGATAGAAGAATAAATGTGGTTGGTATTGTGGAGGACTTCAATTTCGAGTCGCTCCAGATTGAAGTCGCTCCCACTTTGATCTTTCATCGGACTGCCGCAAATCCAGTTCATACGTATATAAGTGCCCAAATCAGCATGTCTGATCTTCCGATCCGACTTGAGGAAATGGAAGATATGTGGAATGAGCTCGGATCAACAAACGACTTTACTTACTACTTCATGAGTGACCAAGTTCAAAGGCTTTACGAAGCTGAGAAAAGGTATCTGGGTATGGTGACCATGTTCTCGGTGCTGGCAATTATTGTAGCATGTCTTGGCCTGTACGGACTTACATTATTTATCATCGAAAAAAGACGTAAAGAAATCAGCATTCGAAAAGTACTTGGCGCGGAAATCAGGGGAATCCTACAGCTCATCTTCAGAGATTTTACGAAATGGGTACTTGTTTCCTTCGTCATCAGTGTGCCTTTCGTCATCTTCTTCATGACCGATTGGCTCGAAGGTTACCATTACAGAGTTTCGATATCCTGGATCACCTTTGCCATTACCCTGGCGATGGTATTTGCATTGGTTATTGTAACGGTAGGGTATCAATCATTACGAGCAGCTTCTGCGAATCCAGTCAATCATCTAAAGGATGAATGATCAATCAAACTTCAACTGATTTGTTAGTCGATTAAAGCGCCAGATATGGAAAATAGCGGCAAGCGTTAATCCAACGCACAGACCATACCAGACTCCGTTGACACCCATTTCAAGGGTAAAACCAAGGACGTAGCCTAAAGGTATCGCAATGATCCAAAAGGAGACAAAAGTGACTATTGTGGGTACTTTCACATCGGTCAGCCCACGTAACACTCCCAGCCCAACTGCCTGAAGACCATCCGAAATTTGGTAAGCAGCAGCAATAATGATGAGCACAGAAGCGATTGACCTCACTTCCATATTTTCGATGTAAAGTGCTGGCAGCAGATCCCGTAAAAGGATCAGTAAAACGCCACAAATTGCCATAAACACAGCAACCATTCCCATCAATGAAAATCCCGCCATCCTAATATTCACCTTGTCTTTTAGGCCAACCTGATTGCCGACGCGTATTGTAGCCGCTGCTGCGAGACCAGTGGAGGCCATATACGTGATCGCGGAAAGATTCAATGCAATATTGTGAGCTGCCAATGATTCAGCACTGATCCAGCCAACCATTATGGCAGCTGTCGCAAATGCGCCCACTTCAAAAATATATTGAAGGCCAGATGGAACTCCAATTTTCAAGAGCTGATTAATGACTGCCCGATCAAATTTCCACTGAAACCCGAGGCACTTCTTTCTCACCATCCAAACAATCAACAAGGCCATGGCTACTCTGGAAATGAGTGTAGCGTACCCAGCCCCATTCAGCCCCATTGGCTCAAATCCCAACTTCCCATATATCAAAACATAATTCAAACCTACATTCAAAAGATTGGCAACTATGGAAACAACCATCGGGGACAGGGTATCGGATTGACCTTCTGAAAACTGGCGGAAGGTTTGAAAGATCATGATCGGAAAAAGTGAAAGAGATATAATGATCAAGTAGGGTTTTCCAGCCTCCACCACCTCCGCTTCCTGTCCAAAAAAGTTTAGAAAATTACTGGTTAAAAGGCCAATAGCAAGTAAAATCACACCTAGCCCGATATTCAAAGCCAATCCATTTTGAAGAAAGGACAAAAGCCTAGGTGTGTCCTTTTTGTCAGTGGCAGCAACAACAGGAGTAATAGCATAACTAACTCCGATTCCGAAAAGCATAAGCACGAAAAAAAAAGTGCCTGCAAAGGTCGCAGCAGCCAAAGGCACCACGCCGACCCTACCCACCATTACACTATCAGCAACACTAACAGTTATGTGGCCTAATTGGCCAACAATCACTGGTACGGCTAACAAGATATTCTTTCTTAAATGTTCTCGAAGTGTCATTTTTTCTAAAGATGTCGCAAGGTAGTATCTTAGCCTAATAACCGCCCACTCATGAAACGCATTCTGACCATCCTGCTTGTCGCTGCAAGCTCGACTGTACTCGCTCAAAAAATTGCCATTACTCTCGATGATCTTCCGTTCGGATATTCCGCAGGATTCACAGATGAGCAAAAAATTGAAGCGTTTGATAAAATTTTAAAGGTTCTGAAGAAACACAAAGTCAATGCAACTTGCTTTGTTACTTCTGGCAACATGTCGGAGGCAACAAAAAGTATTCTGGATAAAGCTTTAGCTGCAGGACATCAATTGGGGAATCATACGAACAACCATTACGATTTAAATCAGGTATCGGCAGAAAAATACATTGCGGATATTGATTTGTGTCAACAGCTTTCAGGCAACTGGATCAACACCAACTACTTTCGCTACTCAATGTTGCACCGTGGCAACACTAAATCGAAGCGCGATTCTGTCTACACCTACCTTCAGGAAAAAGGTTTGTCAGTCGCTCCTGTTACGATTGATAATAATGAATGGGTCTATAACCGTGGCTACAGTCTGGCAATGAGAATTGGAGATAAAAAAAACATGGGGCTCCTTGGCAAAGAGTATATCTATCACATGAAGGAGGTTACTGCTCGATATCAAAAATTAAGCTTGCAGCTGACAGAAAGAGAGATTCCGCAAATATTGCTCCTACATTCAAATCCAATCAATGGAGATCACCTGGATAAATTACTGACCTGGTACAAGAAGGAAGGATGGGAATTTATCACGCTTGATGAAGCTCTCCGGGACGAATTCTATTCAATCAAAGATGACTATGTCGGTCCCTATGGCTTCTCACAATTAGACAGGATTAAACGATCAAGGAGAAACAGGTAGTTACTGCTACAGTTTTAGTATTCTGGTAAGTCGATAAATTGCAGCGACGCTTAGGCTGTCTGAAATAGCCCCATCATCACACATTCTCACTGCCTCAGCAAATGGCAATTTTTTCACTTCCAGTTGCTCAGTCTCCTCAAAAGCTGTCTCTCCTTCTGTTAGTCCTTCAGCCAAATAAGCATATCCTACTTCGTCTGTTACAGAATTGGAGGTGTGAATCTTAATGATCTCCGTCCATTTTGCAGCTGTCAAACCAGTCTCTTCTTTCAGTTCGCGCTTTGCGGATGCCAACTTATCAATACTCAGAGGACCGCCACCCATTGGTATCTCCCATGAGTACTCGTCAAGTGTATAGCGATATTGGCCTACCAACCACGTGTTCAGTTCTTCATCGAGCGGTATGACTCCAAGTGCAAGATTCTTATAATGTACCTTCCCGTACAGGCTTTTGCCACCACCTGGATTAGTGACGTCATGCTCAGAGAGCGTAATCCATGGATTGCTATAAATCTCTTTCGATGTGTGGGTTTTCCAAGGATTTTGACTTTGCATGAGTCAAAGGTAAAAGCTATATCATCATCGGTAACAAAGTGAAGCAATCCTGGTAATAAGATCACCTCGTTCCTCGCAATAGACACAAGAGTTTACTCCGTGCGGAGACCTAGCTCTTTTCTTATCTCCCGATCTGCATTGCTGTTCTTTCCCCAATAGGCTGACTTAATGCTGCTAATCCGTTTTGCCGTAGTAGTTAATTGTTGAGGTTCCCCAAAACCACTCAAATAGGTCTCTTCCCATCCAAGAATTTCAAATGGAAAATCGGAATTGAAGTAAATGGCAAGTGATCTATTCTCGTACTCCAAGGAGTATTTCATATGCTTTTCCTCCGAAAATTCAGAGGTGGTCATCTCTTGCAATTGCGCATCAGCCTTTTGCGGTTTTACCTCCTGATGTCTTAGTCGAAGGTAAAAACTACCAGGAAGCACGTTGATACTGCCAGTAGGAAGGTTGTTTGGATTGAACCTAATTCGTGTCCATATCTCATCCTCTAGAATAGTTTTGGGAACCTTGATGTTAATATCTCCCTCAGACTCGAAGTAGGAAAATCCTTGAAGTCCATAGTTCTTGTCCTCTAGATTGAGCTGCATAAACGTGTGACCACACCATTCTTGCGAAGAGGTTGTCACCTTTAGCATATGTGGGTATTTATCTGTTGAAACTGGTGTGAATGTCGACGACATCATTGAATAGGGGTAAATCCCCGTCAAAAACTTCTTGTTGAAATTTAATTTCAGCACACTCACATTGTCATCACTTTCATCCCTCCAATTATCAAGCTTCACTTGTTTGGTTCTTGAAAACGGCTCGGTAACAAACACCAATACCGCCTCCCCCGAATGGATTTCTCCGTACCGTGCTTGCTGAAGTTCAAAACTTGTTAGTTCTGCCTCCCCCGCATACCAGTAGTCATTGAAACCCTCTGGAATTTCATAGGAATTGGTTTGAGTCTGTGATTGAGTGGAGGTACATGCTGCCAAAATAAAAATGGCGGAAGTCACGGTCAGGTATTTCATACAATTGCTATTTATTATATAAAACCAATTTACCATGATTTGTTCCATTCTTAGGTACGCTAGTTTTGCATCTATGAATTATTTGTCTGTTGAGGGACTCACGAAGAGCTATGATGAAAAGCAATTGTTCAATGAAATCACCTTTGGGTTGGATCAGGGACAAAAAGCGGCGCTTGTTGGAGTCAACGGCTGTGGGAAATCAACGCTCCTAAAGGTTATTGCTGGGATTGAAACTCCAGATCGTGGTAAAGTTTCCTTCAGAAAAGGGGTGACAATTTCAATCCTTGCACAACATCCAGTGTTCAATGAAGATGAAAAGATTTCTCAGGCAGTCTTCGCTGAGGATAAAGAAGAACTGAATGTAATTCGAGATTACGAACTGGCTCTGCTTAAAACGGAACTTGATCCTGAAAATGCTCCTGACCTTACCCCTCTAATTGAGAAAATGGACTCGTTAAATGCCTGGGAGTATGAGCATCAGATCAAGACGCTCCTGGGGAAACTTGGCCTTCACAATCTGGAGCAAAAGATGGGTGACCTTTCTGGCGGTCAGAAGAAAAGGGTGGCCATCGCTCAAGCACTAGTCACCAAGCCTGACCTTCTTATTCTAGATGAGCCAACCAACCATTTGGATCTTGAATTAATCGAGTGGCTTGAAGGTCATTTAGCAACACAGAACCTAACCCTTCTAATGGTGACACATGATCGCTATTTTCTTGATCGTGTTACCACTGAAATTATTGAAATCGAAAATGGCGACTTGTTTCGGTATAAGGGCAATTACAGTCATTTTTTAGAAAAGAAGGCAGAGCGTCATGAGATGGATGCTTCGACGGTCGGCAAGGCAAAAAACTTGATGAAAACCGAATTGGAGTGGATGCGAAGGCAACCAAAGGCAAGGGGTACAAAAGCCAAGTATCGCGTTGATGCTTTCCAAGACCTCAAAGAAACCGCTAATAGTGGGACACGAGCCTCACAAATGGAAGTCAACCTTCGAGGGGAACGACAAGGCAAGAAAATTTTAGAGCTGGAACATGTATCCAAAACCTATGAAGGACTGAACCTGATTGAAGATTTTAGCTACGTGTTCAAAAGGAAGGAACGCATAGGCATCATCGGGCCAAATGGCATTGGGAAATCTACTTTTCTGAATATTTTGTCACAAAAAATATCGCCCGATAGTGGTGAGCTTGAAATTGGACAGACAACAAAATTCGGTTACTATACCCAAGATGAGACAGTTTTTGACCCGACCAAGAAAGTCCTGGATATAGTAAAAGAAGTAGCAGAATACATCAAACTGGACAATGGCTCTGAGGTTAGTGCTTCCCAGTTGCTAAATCAATTCCTGTTTCCACCAAAGATGCAGCACAACTATGTAGGTAAGCTGAGCGGCGGAGAAAAACGAAGGTTACAATTACTTCGCGTCCTGATGGCAAACCCCAATTTTCTTATTCTGGATGAACCAACGAACGATCTGGATATCATGACGCTTAATGTATTGGAGGACTATCTGCACAATTTTGCTGGATGCTTGATGATTGTTTCGCATGATCGATACTTCATGGATCGTTTGGTGGACCACCTCTTTGTTTTCAAAGGGAATGGAGTTATCAAGGATTATCCAGGTAATTATTCTGACTATAGAAACGAGCTCGGAGTACCTTCCACTCAACTCCCAGAACAAAAAGTCACAAAGAAAGTCGAGGTGAAACTTGAGACCAAAGCAGAAGGAAAGAAGCTCAGCTACAACGATCAACGTGAACTGAAAGATCTTGACAAAGAAATTCCGAAACTTGAGGTCAAAAAATCCGAATTGCAAAAGTCCCTTACTCAGGAATCGGAATACGATAAACTTCAAGCAATCAGTCTTCAAATCAAAGAAGTAGAAGGCGAATTGGAAAAGAAAGAGATGCGGTGGTTGGAGTTGAGTGAGACAGATTGAATCGAATCGTTTAATTTTCTAAATGAAATGAAAACGGTCCTGCTCTTTTTCCTGATTGTTCCCTCTAGCTTCATACTAGCACAGGGATCTGTACTGCAAGGCACGCTGAATTGGAATAAATGGGAAACGACCCTTCCTGAGTTGCAGAAAAGACTAGCATTGGAGACCCTCATTGAAGGCTCCGAATCCTTACCACCTTTTATTGCAAAACAATATGCGGAGGGGAAAAATCATTCAGCATTCCACTTCATCGATCTGGATTCGGATTCTCAATTGGACATTGTATTCAATGGCAAAACGACTTTCGGAGATGGAGTAATTCTTTTCCTTAAGAGTGGCTCTGCATACATTCAATCAAATGTTCTGGGCGGTATCATTGTGGAAATAGAGCGGTCGAGACTCTCAGGTCACGTGCAGTTCAAAATACAGCACGATCCCTCTGGAGAGGAGCACTATCGCCTAATCGTGAACCTGAGCATTAGGCCAAATGATTTCAAGATGTTGACTTCTGCGGAATACTCGTACAAAACGAACACGCAGATTCCAGCCACATTTTTTCCACCAAAGCCATTCATTACAAAGATCGAATACAATCTCAGAGCTCAGCCAAAAATTGATGCTACCCAAAATGATTGGATTGAGAAAATTGAGGGAAATGTGGTAGCCATCTACCCCGCTGGGTCGATTGGAAAGGCCATTGCCCAGACAACTGACGAAAAAGGCCGAGTATGGTGGTTCGTAATTATGGAGAATAATCTCTGGCCCAACAGATCTTTACTTGTTTACAAAAAACCCACAAACATGTCTCTGGGATGGATGAGCAGTAAATTCCTTGTAGAAATCAAGCAGTAATTAGTTCTCTTGATCTTTCAAAATCGCTTTGAACTTTTTAGCCACTTTATCAATTTTCGGTTTTGAAACAGCCAATATGTACGGGTTATTTGGATTTTTCACCTCGTAATCCTGATGGTATTCTTCGGCATCATAGAACTTGTCAAAAACGATCAATTGAGTATCTATCGGTCGACTAAACTCAGAAGTTAGCTCTTTTATTTTCGCTTCTGCCAATTTCTTCTGCTCATCATTATGATAGAAAATGGCCGAGCGATATTGCGGTCCAATATCATTTCCTTGTCCATTGGTTTGAGTTGGATCGTGCGTAGTAAAGAAAATGTCTAGCAGCGTACTGTAATCAATCACCGCTGGATCATAAAAAACCTGAACTGCCTCGAAGTGCTTCGTTTTCCCTGAACTCACCAACCTGTAGTCCGCTGTATTTTTTTTGCCGCCGCTATATCCAGATACTGCCGAAGCTACCCCTTTGATCTGCTCAAAAGAAGCCTCCACACACCAGAAACATCCACCTGCAAAGGTTGCTGTCTCTAAATTTTGGTAATCTACAATCGGAACTGTGTCCGCCGCAGGCTTGCTCCCTTGTGACTGGCAGCTAAATAGCAGAATTCCTGCTGTGAATAGTAATGTTTTCATGTTTTCATGTTTTCGCTCATCATAGGTACGAAGATTTTCTAATATGGATCTTCAAACCTGAGTGAATAGTAACAAAGATTACAATGTATTGTTTGTGACAATTGCAGGTTTAGAACTCTAGCTTGTAACTCAGGTTTGGCAAGAAGCTAAGTTGAGTGGCTGATCCCCACGAATACCGCTGGAGTTCGGTTTCACGTTGTGTTAAATTTTGGATGTTCAGCGCGATCACAGAAGCTGTTTTCTCTTTGTTTTTTCGGTAGCTAAAACCAACATCTATCCGGAAGAAATTATCCAGTTGCAATTCGAAATTCCGTTCGTAATCATAAACGGTGAATCCTTGTCTTATGGTGGCTGAAAAATCAACTGGAGCTTGTCGTTTTCCTCCCGAAGCTATGACCTTCCAATTCACCCCAAAACTGTTGTTCCCATTTTTCCCGACCTTAAACTCCCTTCCAGAAAGGATGTTAAAAATATAGCCGCCATCAAATTGTGTGCTTCTCTCAACACCATCCGCACCTTTATACCTTGATTCATAGATCGACAGGGTACTTAGAAAATAATACCCACTTGTGAAGAATTTCTCGAGTGTAAGTTCCACTCCAAAATTCTTTCCGGTCCCTTCATTCGCTAACTCCGAAGTGGTGTATCCATCAAAACTGTTAATGGCCGAAAATGTAAGTGCTTCAAAACTTGACGTGGTATCGTTAGGCCAGATAGGGACATCAAATAGATGTTGATAATAGATCTCGGCTTTGAAACGTAGATCAGGCTTCAGATACTTCTCATACCCCAAAACGCCATGCACAGCTCTTGAAAAGCCCAAATCCTTATTTCTCTGCTCAAAACTGCCATCGCTTTGTTCCTGACGTGCCAGATAAAGAGCAACAGTCTCCATTCTACTATGTAAACCAAATCCACCTGAAAAAATGTGCGTGTCTCTATTCCATTTGAAGCCGGCACGGGGCTCGAGATACGACCGCCCACTCAGTGCAAAATGAGAAAAATGAAGCCCAGTATTAACAGTCAATTTTTCATTGGCGCGAAACTGCCAATTTGTAAACCCTTGATAAAAACCCGCACGATCATTTGCGTCTAGAGAGACAATATGCTCCCCTTGTTGCCTATTCCAAAATCGGTTTTTGAGATCGAACCCCAGGTTGCTATAGATTCCTCCAATTCTTAGCGCATGACGCGCGGAGAATTTATGGTTATAAAAAGTAGAGAATCGCAGTTGGTCTTCGACAAAGTCCTCCCGCTCCAAAACCAAGATGCGAAGGGAATCATAGTTGTTAGTAAATTTATTATACGACCCCGATAGGATCGTTTCGAAAAAAGAATCGTCTGACAAATAAAAAACATTCGTAACTCCTACCGCAACTGTCGCCTGATCTTCATTTTCAAAGTCTGTCTCGCCTATTTCTGTATCAGGAATAAACGTGTACGAATTGTCTCCACCCAAGCCCCAAAAGGAAAAAGAACCTAATTTTTTGGTTGGTACTCTCACTTTAAATGAGAGATCCTGAAAGATGATTTCTTCCCTTTCACCTAAAAGATCCAGACCCAGGCTTGTTAACATTGCCAGCGTCGAGTACCTGTAGTTCACTAAGTACGATGATTTGCTATTTTTTGATAGTGGCCCTTCAGAAGAAGCAGCTACTCCAAGAAGACCAGCCTGGAAGGCATGCTCATGCTTATCAAAATTTCCCTGACGTAGCTGAAGATCAAATATCCCTGAGGTTGCGTTACCATACTGGGCTGGAAATGCTCCTGTAAAGAAATCCGAATTCGATAGCACATTCGAACTTAGCATACTGATTCCGCCTCCAGATGATCCAATACTTGTGAAATGGTTGGGATTTGGGATTTCTACACCTTCGAGTCTCCACAAAATTCCCTTAGGGGAGTTTCCTCGAATCACAATTTCATTGAGAAGATCATCTCCCCCTGTCTGCACTCCAGCGTAGGTAAGTGCAGCTCGGGCAGGATCGTCGAATGTTGCAGCAAAGCGGCTGGTTTGCTCAACGCTCAATGAGATCGCGCTTACAGTTGCTAGTTCACTCCTGGGTTCTCCTTTAATTTCTGAATCTGCAGTTATTATCACTTCTTCCATTTGAATCAGTGATTCCTTTAAGGACACGTTCAAAACAAGTTCTTTGCCTGAACCAACCAAAAGTTCCGACAAGACTGCTGCTTCGTAGCCTACGGATGAAATATTCAATGTTTGTCGTCCGATGGGTACATTATCGATCCTGAAATATCCCTCAACATCTGTAATTCCCCCGAGTGGGGGATCAATACCAACAACTAGAACTGTAGCTCCGATTAATGAAGTGCGAGACTGCTGGTCAGTAATTTGACCCTTTATTGTTTGTGAAAGCGTTTGTGAATATCCAGCAAATAGTAGGCATGAAAATGCCAAGCTAAGCAGTGTTTTTTTCATTTTGGATGGCGATTAAATAACTAAGCTCTATTACAGACAGATAAAACAAAATTAGGTTTCGCAAATCGCTAATTATTAACAGATGATGTGAACTGTTAGATTTGTGTTGCATGGAATGCGTGACAATTCTTCCTAGATCCCTCAATTTGTGATACATGTGTAAGTACTTCTCAATATGCTAGAACCCTATTTTCAAACGGAAAAAATTGAAGCAGGATGTGATGAAGCAGGAAGAGGGTGTTTGGCAGGGCCTGTGGTGGCTGGTGCTGTTATTCTTCCGCAAGATTATCACCATGAAGAATTGAACGATTCTAAGCAACTGTCTGAGAAACAGCGAGTATCCATAAAACAGGATATTATTAGAGATGCAATTGCTTGGGGAGTAGGGGTTGCCTCACCTGAAGAGATCGATAATATTAATATTTTGAATGCCAGCTATTTGGCAATGCATCGCGCGATTGAACAGTTAAAACTTCAACCTGAACTTCTTCTAATCGATGGTAATCGCTTTAAGCCATTCAATGAGATCCCGCATGAATGTATTATCAAAGGTGATGGCAAGTACTTTTCAATTGCGGCAGCCTCTGTTCTAGCCAAAACATACCGAGATGACCTGATGCGTCAACTTGCTCTGGAATTTCCCGGATACGGATGGGAAACTAATGTTGGCTACCCTACAACGGCACATCGAGATGGGTTAAGGGCACATGGAACAACTCCTCATCACCGAATGAGTTTCCATCTTCTACCTGCACAATTGGAATTATTTTGAACGCGCTGCCAACTTCTTTTTGATTGCCGACTTAATGTTACTCTCATCCAAGGGTTTCTCAATAAGGTCGTAAACCAGCGGATTACTATTAGCTTTCTGTCGGTCAGACGGGTCGATAGAAGAAGTAACAACAAAAATTGCCATTCTTTTCCTTTCTCGCTTAGCAAGCTCCTCCAGTACTTCCCATCCATCAAGTATTGGCATATTTAGGTCCAAAAACATGACATCTACGTCAGTTTTCTCCAAAAATTCGAGCGCTTCCTCACCGTGAGGTACAGTAAAGATTTCGGCTTCAGGAAAAAGCTTTTCAATTGTGATCGTTCCTAAGACCAAAAAAATGTCGTCGTCATCGACAAGTAATATCCTTTTTATTTTACTAGCCATTAAAATAAAGCTTTAACGTATTGCCTTTCTTTATCTCCCTCTCCATGTTTCTTTTTCTCAACATCTCAAGCCTCTAAATCTTCCTAAATCTATACCTAATCCATCATTTTTCATCATCTCTACTACCTCTTTATTTACCTTTTTAACAAAAACTCCTATTTTATGTTTCAACTGATGTGTCTTCCTACAAAAAAACGATAAATCCATCTAGGAGAATCCGCCATAGTCATCCAATCCGTCACCTCCGAAACAGAAGATAACCCTTTTTTTCTATAATTTCAGAATAAGCAATTTTGAATTTCTGATTTCCTTGATAGTCCAAGACTCCCATCTTCCCATTTTCCTTCACCAGAATTGCGTCCTTCAAATCCAGCAGGCTTGTGAAGTTAGGTCGAAGAACAAAGGATCCATTTTCGTTCGCTAAACCCATCAAACCTTGATCATTTGTTAAAAAGTAATTCCCAGTACTTGATCTTTCTATGTCTTGATAGATCGCTGCTATAATCTCTTCGCCATTCTTGTTAATTAGACCGAAGTACTCGTTTTCCCTCACAATGGCAAGTCCCTTGCGAAACGATGAAACCTCCTCATAGTGGGGTTGGACTTTCAGCGTTTCGTTTTTATCAATAAACCCCCATCTTCCTCTTAACTTAATTGCTGCGTAATCTTCATGAAAGGCCTGCACGTCCTCGTACCTATTGGAAATTCGTAATCGACCCTGCGAGTCCACAAACCCCCAACGTCCATTTCTCCTGGCAGATATGTAGTCTTCGCCAAGTACCCTGAAATCTTCGTATGCTTGCTCTTCTCCTATAAGCACCTTCCCTTCAACATCTGTTAAGATTGAGAAACTTGAATCGTTCAAAACAAAGTAGTCTCCAATTCTTTTTATCGAGGTAAATGCGGGATCAGAAATGATCGTACCGTCAAAACCAATCAGCCCTAATTTCTCCTCCTCATCTTTAACTGCAAAGGAGTTTCCAAGCTGGAATTCAAGATTGAATGTGGTCTTGAACAAGAATTGATCTCTAAAGAAGTAAGAATATGCTGCTCCTTTTCTTCCAACGATCAAGTCCTCATAAACCTGAACTTCAGCATACTCAGGATAGAATCTCCAATTTCCATGCTTGTCCAAAATACCCCACTTGCTATGAAACTTTGCAACGTAGAAATCTCCCGATACGTCGATTGAGTCATACTTAAAATTTATATAGGTCTTGCCTGAAAAATCAATTACACCCCAATAATTGTTTCGTTGGGCCATGAAATGGCTACCAACTCCCCTCTTCAAAGATTGCAATGGCAACTGATTTACTTTCGTACCAAAGCCATTATACAAATTCCACTTTTGGTCGTCTTTGATTATGTAGTGACTTCCACTTGCAAAGATCGAATCTTGATCTTGAATTACCCTTTTCCCCCTATGATCCAATACTGACCACCGCCCTGTTTTTACATGCCGAACGATCAAATTATCATTTACAACTTCTTGGAGCTGATAATCAGTGGACACCTTGAATTGATCGGTGGGGAAAACTTTGTGTTTGACACCATTCAAATGCATTGTCCATAGACCATCCTCAACAGACAATGAATCACAATTTTTTTCAAGGAGTTTATTCTCTTTCTCAAACACCTCCCAAAATGGGAAATTGTACGTTTGGATTTTCCCATCTATCACTTTGATGTTTTTGAATTCAAACTGCAATCTCTGAGTTCCCTTTTCATCGAAATAACCAGCCAACCCATTTTTAAAGCATACCAGACCACTATCTGTTCGAACGGAATCGAGGTTTTGGGTAATAAGTTGTGCCCCCAAATACACATCTTTTTTCTGATCAAATCTCTCTGCGACAAACCAATTATTCTCAGAAGTAATCGATTTATATTTTATTGGAATGCGTACCGTATTTTCACCGCTTAGCAATCCAACATTTAACCGATATTGATCGAATTCTGTGACGACAAAGAAATTTTCAAGACGACTCAGTGCGAAATAATTAAAACTGATTTTCACTTCGCCATCTGGACTGAGAATTCCGTGAAATAAGTGATTGCTGAAACGCCCCTTGATCGAAGCTATAAGAAGGCCACCCTCAAACGGGGATAGCGCATAAAACTTATTTTCCGTTAGCACTTTGTTCTTCAGGGAGACCAAGCCCCACAAGCCGTCGCGCCTAAATCCTATAACTCCCTCGAATACGTCTTGATCACCAGTGCTCCATCCTAATTTTTCATATACTGCGGGTATTGCAACTACTCCAGCTCCGTTCTTTATTCCGTAGCGACCATCCTTTTCGAAGACAGAAAAGTCCCCACAAACTGCTGAGTGACAAATAAGAAATATTGAAAGACAGGATATCAGAATCCGCATAAGCAGTAAAAATAAAGGCTAATTAACCTTTCTTTACTTCGTCTGTCTCCAAATTGAATAGATCGTTTAGAACGCCGACCAAATTCTCAGATTCTCCCCTTTTGCATGCTGCTTTTAATTGGAGTACCGGGAGCTTGATTACTTTCTGAATCATACTCTTAGTAACCACTTCTAGCAATGCCATTTCTTCATCAGTAACCTTGCCTACATGTCTTGCAAGTTCCTGCTTTCTTATTTCATCGAGCGTCTTCTTCAATTTCTGAATGGTGGGCGAGACTCCGATCTCCTCGCGCCATTCATCAAAACCCGCAACAGACTCTTTTATAATCTGCTGTACATCGGGCACCGACCTTGCTCTCACCTTTCTGACTTTTTCGGTTTTCTCCGACAATTGATCAACATTGTATAGTGTAAGCCCAGCAATCTCCTTGATATCTTCCGGAATGCTTCGCGGAACGGCTAGATCAATCACAAGCTTGTGATGAAATGCTTCATCATTGAAGCTCTCGCGATTTAGGACTTCTTTTTCCCCAGAAACTGCGGAGACAATAACGTCGCAATCTCGAATCACTTCCTCTTTCCTTTGATAGTCCTCAACTACGATGTTAGCTGCGTTGGCAAGCTTTTGAGCTTTAGCTTTCGTTCTGTTCAGTAGGCAAATAGAGGCTTCAATACCTCCCAAATTATCAAGAACATTTTCCCCAATTTCTCCCAGACCAATCAAAGCTACTTTTGGATCTGCAACATTTTCAATGAACCGCTTTATTAAATCTGCCGAAACAGATGCGACGGATGCGTTTCCATCTTGAAGCCTGGTTTCCTGCACGACACGCTTATTGGCGTAAAAGATCGTGTGCATGAGACGGTGTAGAAATGGGCCAGCCAGCTCTAGGTCAGCACTCGCCTGATACGCACGCTTAATTTGATTAGATATCTGGATGTCCCCCAACACTTTTGAGTCCAAGCCCAAAGAAACTTCGAACAAGTGATGAATGGTATCTACTGAATGAAATGACCTGAAATGCTTTTCAAGAAGTGCTGTCTTTATCGATTTGTGTGTGCCAAGCAGTGCCACGATTTCGGAAGACAAGTCTTTGTTGGAGGAATAGTAAATTTCTGTCCGATTGCAGGTAGAAACGACCAAAGACTCATTGAGGTCAAATGTCTCCCTTAAGCGAAATAAAAAATCCCTGGACTCACTCTCGCTCAAGGTCACCTTTTCCCTCAACTCGAGGGGCGCATTGTGATACGAAATACCGACAGCCTTAAAATCTACCATTCTCTTTAATACAGATCGCAAAAATAACGGGGGTCTTGTTATATTGGTCCTACATTAGCCGCTCCATTACCTTATTTAGAATTAATATAAATAGTGATCAAATTTATTGTTGATGCGATTTCTCAGGGTTTGGCATTTTCTAAGACAGAAGCCAGGGGCACATTCATATTGGCTGTTATCGTACTCGTAGCAATCACTTCATTTCACTTTGCCTCAGAAAAGATGAAGGTTCAGCAAGATGAAGACTTTGACCCTACAGAACTGACCAATTGGGTGAATGAAATGGAAGCGTCTTATTTGCGAAAAAAGCCAGTCGTGGAAAAAACTAAATTCTATCCCTCAGCACGTACCAAAACAACCTTCAAACCTTCGAGATCACTGCCACTACCAAAGTCTCCAGAGAAACCCGAAGTAGCTTCAGTAGTTCTTGATTTGAACACGGCAAGTGCAGAAGAACTACAACGAGTTCGAGGAGTTGGAAAGGTATATTCAGAGCGAATAGTAAAGTATAGAAAACTGCTGGGAGGATTTGCTGATTCAAAGCAGTTATTGGAAGTCTATGGAATCACAGAAGAATTGGTTGACAGCATAAATGAAAATTTCGCCGTTCAGACTAGTACAAACCCTATCGATCTCAACGCTGATTCAGCAAAGCACCTGGCTAAACATCCATATATTTCGTATGATCTGGCTTGGGTAATCATCAACTACCGTAAACAAAACGGAGACATAAAGACCATTGAAGACTTGCTAAATGTGAAAGCGCTGAATGATTCTATCCTCCAAAAACTTAAGCCTTATCTGAAATAGCATGGAAAAGGTTCTACAATCGTACATGAGGAGGCTTAGTAATCTTTCTGGAAACAATCGGTCTCTGCTTTTACTACGGCTTCTAAAGGAACAGTTCATCGATATTCATGACTTCAATTTTGCAGGCGATGATCCAAGTTTTGAGATAATCAAGGGGTTAATGCTACAGAAGAGGAGTATTCCTCTCTGTGAGGAAGTGGATAGCCGAAGCAAGTCGACCAATGAACTCAGCACACGACTCAAAAAAATTCAGCGCATTGAAAAATTTATTTTTGATGAGCGTGGAGCGAAAGATCTTTACATCGGCTGGCCGTTCGTCCGAGGCAAATTTTCTGATGGAACTCCAATTAGGTGTCCATTGATATTTTTCCCAGTTTCAATAGAGAAGAATGGAAATGAGTGGTCTGTCTCCAGGAGAGCAGATGTTAATGTCACCTTAAACAAAACCTTCCTTCTGGCCTATTCTTACTACAACGATATCCAACTTGATGAAGAATTGATCGAGACCGTCATCGACGACTATGACAAGGATCCTATTTCCTTTCGAACACAACTCTACGAGCTTTTAAAAAACAGCAAAGTCGAACTCAATTTCAATCAGGAAAATTTCACCGATGAGCTTCAATCTTTTCGCAATTATCATAAATCAGAATTCGAAGGAAAAGAGAAAACCGGCGTCCTGAAGATGTTCCCTGAGGCTGTTCTTGGTATTTTCCCGCAATCTGGATCCTATCTTGTTCCTGATTATCAACGACTGCTGGAGGGTGGCGTTTTTGGTGACCTAGAGGACTTCTTTGCCAACAAGATTACCACCGATGTTAATCAAATGTCGCTTTTTCTTGACAAGGTGAATGAGGAAAATACATTCACACCTTTTCCCCTTGACGCATACCAAGAGAAGGCTATCAAAGAAATAAAACAGGGTAAATCCATCGTCGTTCAGGGGCCTCCTGGAACAGGTAAATCCCAGTTAATTAGCAATGTTATCTGTGATTTCATGGCCAGAGGCAAGAACGTACTTTTGGTCTGTCAAAAACGTGCCGCATTAGATGTTGTTTTTGAGCGATTGAAGGAAAAGGAAGCGCACGATTTCGTCGCCTTGGTGCACGATTTCAAAAACGACAGAAAGTCAATTTTCGGAAAAATTGATCAGCAGATCGAATCTGTTGAACAGTATCAGAAGAAAAATAATAGTTTAGATTCGATTCAACTCGAGCGCAATTTTCTACAAGCCAGTCGAAGAATTGACCAAATCTGTGAGGAGCTAGAGGAGTTCAAGAGTGCTCTGTTTGATGAGGTAGAATGCGGTAAGTCAGTCAAGGAACTTTACCTCACCTCAAGTCCAGAGCTTCCCAGCTTCACCATGAATTTGGAGTATCGCGCCATTCATTTTGACAATCTTCCCGAAGTACTCCGAAGATTTAAAGGGTACCTGACCTACCATGAAAAATTCGAGAAGCGATCTCATTTTTGGTCAAGAGGCCCGTCTTTCGCTAACTTCAAAACTGCCGATATGGTCCGGCTAAACGAAGTCCTTCATGAAATTCCCGTTTTCAACGAAAAGATCACGGAAGATTCTAAAAGTTTTACTCTCAGAACTCTTGACTTTGAGTCTGTCGAATACTTTGCAGGTAAGATTCCTGAAATAGAACAACTTCTTGAAGAACTAAAGGAGCCAGTTCTATTTAAAATTTTCAAGCAACTTCATATTGAGAAGCCGTCTCAAAATCTAAACTGGCTGATCAAACTTGAACGAAATGCGCTATCCTGCTTTAAGGGGTCAGGCGTTGAGTCCTCTTTAAAATCGTCAGAGCTTGGTCGATTTCAGGAAGCGTTGCACGCTGGCATCAAAGCCAGAAGTCGACCTTGGAGTTTGATCAAATGGTTTTTCTCTAAGGAGAAGACATTTCTTACAAGAGTTCTGGTTGCCAACAATTTGAAAAGCAACAAAAAGGGGTTGGACGTGATGGTCACCAAAGTGGATAACAGGTTGAACTATGAGCATATCATTTCTCAAATCATTGAGAATAATTGGCTGCACAACTTCCCAGAAGAGATAAGAAAGATTGAAGTACAGGACTGGTTTTTCTGGCAAAAAATGGGACTCAACATGTTTTATCTGAGTGAAGACATTCGAGCCTTGAATGAATATATTTCAATTGTTAAATCCGAACAAGAAACGTATCTCTCCTCGCTCTCACAGCTAAGGGATTTTGCCTTAGTGTTACCAACACAAATAGGACTTTGGAGCAGGTACCTTAACAGTCACCAAGTGAAATCGATCATTCTAAAGAAGGAGGACGTGACCAAACTAGAAAAATTGCTTCGAAAAGACTTCGACGCAATCTGCGAATTCCACAAGTTGAAATCTGTTCTTTCTACAGAGGAGAATAAGATCATGGATAAGATTATCGAGGCAAACTCAAAAACGATCGAGGAAGCCTTAGATCTCTTTGTCAATAGTCTTAGCCTATCCTGGATCGACCATATTGAGGGGAAATTCCCCAATTTGAGATCTGTCTCATCTGGAAAACTAGATGGGCAGATAGCAGAGTTACAAGAGTCAATCGTACTCAAGAGAAAATGCAGCAATGAAATAATGCTCTTGAAGGCACGTGAAAAGACCTACGAAGACTTAGAGTTTAATAGGCTAAAAAATAGAGTCACTTATCGGGATTTACAGCATCAGGTCACTAAGAAACGTCGCATTTGGCCAATTCGAAGGGTAGTCAATGAGTTTACTGAAGAGCTTTTTACCCTGCTCCCCTGTTGGATGTGTTCACCAGAAAGTGCCTCTGCTATTTTCCCCATGATGCAAAGTTTTGATCTAGTCATATTTGATGAAGCCTCTCAGTGTTTTGCTGAACGTGGAATTCCTGCTATGTATCGGGGGCGGCAGATCGTCGTCACTGGAGATAGCCAACAGCTACAGCCAAATGACCTTTATCGTGTTCGATGGGACGAAGATGATGATGACACACCAGAACTATCCATCGACTCACTATTAAATCTTGCCAAGCACTTTTTGCCAGAGATCAACTTAGCTGGTCACTATCGCAGCAAGTCTCTGGAGCTTATTGATTTTTCCAACGAACATTTCTATTCAGGTAAGCTTCGACTACTCCCGGATTTCAAATATGTAAACAAAAGTGAACCAGCCATCAAGTTCATTGAGTCTCACGGTATTTGGGAAGATGGAGTTAACAAAATTGAAGCGGAAGGAGTAGTTAATCTCGTCTTTGATTTATTAAAAAATAACAAGAACGAAGACATCGGTGTGGTGACGTTTAATTTCAAGCAGCAAGATCTAATCATGGATTTGCTTGAAGAAAGGGCAATGGAAAAGGATGTCACAATTCCAGATTCACTCTTTGTGAAGAACATTGAAAATGTTCAAGGTGACGAGCGTAATATCATCGTTTTTAGTGTCGGGTATGCCCCTGACAAAAAAGGTAAGGTCAAACTTCAGTTCGGAAGTTTGAATGTGGAAGGAGGCGAAAATCGATTAAACGTGGCTGTCACTCGAGCCAGGGAAAATGTCTATATACTATCCAGCATTCGTCCTTCGATGATGCAGACAGACGATACCAAAAATGAAGGCCCAAAACTGTTGAAAAAATACCTGGAATATGCCTGGAATGTTAGCAAGGGGGATTGGACACCGCATCTACCCGCTTTCGATGATCACAACATTTCCTGGTATCTCCGCATGAGGCTTCGCGAAACTTCCTTCCATGAAGTTCAAAACCTGCAAATCGAAAAAGAGTTACCGTTTTCTGATCTCTCTGTTAAAAAAAGTGACGAGTTCATTGGATTGGTTTTGACGGATGATGAGCGATATCACCAAGCGCTTTCACCCAAACAGATTTACGCTTTTCAGCACTTTCACCTCACAACAAAGAACTGGCCATATGAACGATTCCATTCCAGGGAATTATGGGTAGATCCAGAATCTACGAGGGAGAAAATGCAGAAATTTTTGTATAAAATCAGTCCATAAACCTCATTTAAAAATTAGTAGTTTCCGAGAAATCATTTTTTTATGAAAACAATTGAAGAATCCGATCCTAAATCCGCTAAAGGGGATTTCTGCTCTCCCCTTCAGGGGAAGGGGGTATTTCTAAGGATTTTAAATTCCATAATAGTTTTAACTAAAAGGGATTTGATTCCATAATAGTTATAACTAAAAAGGAATTAAATACATTTTAGTTATATTTAAGCATGGTTCAAAGAGTTCTAAGCGAAGAAATAAAGAAACATTTTTTCAAAGGAAAAGCGATTATCCTCATTGGTCCAAGGCAGGTAGGAAAAACCACGCTTATTAATCATCTCCTGAATCAAGAGACTGATGTATTAGATGTAAATGGAGATGATCCTACAGTAGTTAATATTTTCAGTCAAATCAATGTCCTGCAACTCAAGCAAGCGATTGGCAATAAAAAGATTGTGTTTATTGACGAAGCTCAGCGAATACCCAATATTGGCATAACTTCAAAACTGATTATTGATCACTTTAAATCCGTTCAGCTGATTTTGAGTGGATCTTCTGCCCTTGACATAAATCAACTTACTCAAGAACCGCTGACGGGCCGTAAATGGACGTATCATTTATTGCCAATCACATGGAATGAATGGCAAAATCATGTTGGGCTTTTAGAAGCAGAACAAGACCTTGAAAACAGACTGATATTTGGTACCTATCCAGATGTGTTGAACCATCCTGAAGAGCAAGCACGGGTTTTGAAAGAAATAGCGGATAGTTACTTATATAAAGATGTACTAACGTATTCCAATATCAAAAAGCCCTCAGTACTTGAAAAACTGGTCCAAGCACTGGCTTTTCAAATAGGTTCAGAAGTAAATCGAAATGAACTCAGTCAACTTACAGGCATAGACAGCAAAACAGTAGAGCATTACATTGATGTACTGGAGAAGGCATTCATTATTTTTCGTCTTCCAGCATTCAGCAGAAACCTAAGGAATGAAATAAAAAAGAATCAAAAGATTTACTTCTACGACAATGGCATACGGAATGCAGTCATTGGGCATTTGCAACCATTGGGAGGAAGACAGGATATAGGAGCGTTGTGGGAAAATTTCCTGATAAGTGAAAGAAAGAAATTATTGTCCTATCAAAATAAAATCGCAAAGTCCTATTTCTGGAGGACCAAGCAGCAGCAGGAAATTGATTACCTGGAAGAGGAAAATGGAAATCTGAGTGCTTACGAATTCAAATGGAATTCGAGAAAAGCAGCACGATTTCCTCAGACATTCACCAGAAATTACGAAGCGGTAGTAAAAGGTATTTCAAGAGAAAACTTCAGGGAATTTTTTACCCAATAAGAATAAGTTCCATCTCCGAAGCAAGAAGCGTGGGTAGACCCGAAAGCAAAGAGAGAATGCAGAAGTCTTTTACAAGGTCCAAGTGGACCTCTAATTTCAAGGGAAGACGACATTTTCTTAAATACCCAAAAGCGGGTATTGCATCAGGTCATTTTTGTTACTAACATTGTCCCATCATCACTGATGCCATTCCACGCACCCACCACTAGTTTACTCATACTACTCATGGCTTGCTAGCAGTCTTTTACAGGATTGTTTTGACGGTGAAATTTTAGCTATGAGAAAATACATTGATCGCTTGATCCGAATGGATTCCTTAATAAGGAGAAAGGCAACCGGTTCGCCTACTGAATTTGCTGCAAAAATGAATATGAGCCGTAGTGCATTGATGAGAAACTTGGCAGAAATCAGAAAGTTAGATGCCCCCATAGAATACGATAATGGAAGGCAAACTTACTATTACAGCGAAGAAGTTAAGTTCAACTTTGGGTTCAAGAAGCTTGATGGATCGAGCATGGAAAAACAGGTTGGTGGATCTTTTTTCAGAGTGTTTTTTAGAGTCTCAAAATATGAGACTGACATGTTTAACATTTACAATTAACCCAATTGCATATTTCGTAATTCGGTGTATCTAATTAAATATTTAACTTTTAAATTCTAAAAAATTATGAAAGAATTAAGTTTAGAGAAAATGAGTGAAGTCGAGGGTGGCTTTTTAGGTTTTATTGCCTTTTATCTCATTGCAGTAGGGGGATTAAATCTTCTTTGCGACGGATTGTTTAGCAAAAAGGAATGTGATTACGAGTAGGGTAGTGACCCCAGCACTAATAATGCTGGGGCTCTTACATTCTTGCGCAAGCCTGGGTCAGGCTATTTCAATTCAAATTAGAGATAAAGTAAGCGGCCAACAAATTCCAATGGTTCACCTTTTTGACGCAAAGACTAGAAGTCTATTTGTAAGCGATGAGCATGGAAAAGCGGAAATACTAAGATTAGAAGGAGACGGAATATATCTCAATTTATCGCATGTTTCTTACAATGACACGGTCGTCTATATTGATAAAGAAGAAAACGAACATACTATCTATTTAAGTGAATATTCCCAAATTCTGGAAGAGGTAATCATTGGAAATGAGAAAAGTCCGGAAAATCTGCTGCAATCTGCAATTGCCAATGTTGGTAATATTTTTTCAGATGAAAATACTGCTTTACTAGGCAATTATTATGAGAAATTAACATCCAGCGGAAATGAACTCTACACAATCCACGCTAAAATAGTAGGAAAAAAAAGCCCTTACATAAAAAAACATTCATGGCAAAAACTCAAAATTCATGAATCCACCTACCTATCTAATATTGACAAATTTCAGAGTGATTCTCTTGACTTGAATAAGGCTATAAGATATGCCGGAGGTTACAACATAGTTCATTTTATGGATCTCGTTAAGACGGATATTGATTTCTTAAATCCGAGCAGTTTTAAGCACTACAAATTCGAATTTGTTGATTCTTTGACCAAAAAGAATCATAGGACTTATATTTCATTTGAGCCAAAAACTAGCAAGAGAGGTTACTACAAAGGTTTGCTAGCAATTGATCAAGATTCGCTAGCAATCGGGTTCTGTTCCTATGAGTTATCGGAATTAGGACGGCAATGGGCAAAAGCTAACTTCATCCATGGTGAAATTGCAAGATCAACATTGACCTATCGGGATATAATGGGTCAAGTGGAATACAGATATGCGAATTCAAATGGAAAATGGTATTTAAAGAATTGTTTTTATAAAAGAATCAAAAGCAATATCAATTTTAAGGAAGACTTAACTACAGAAACTTTTTTCGAGACAGAAGAAATCCAGAAGAATATTAAAAATTTAGATGGCCTGACTAAGCTACCTAAAAGAGCAGTATTAATAGAAATGACCAAGTAGCTTAAGAGTTAATCAGCCTCAATGAAATTTGTACTATTAATCTGTGCTCTTTGGAGTCTCATCTCAAATTCTCATAACACAAATGAAAGTAATTAGAGTCTGAAGAAGTAGTCCTACATTTTGGGGTCAAAGACCCCTGACGAATCTACAATAGAAAATAGATTGGTGAACTTTTTTCAGGGAATTTTTTTGTAGTCTCAAAATATGGGACTGAAATATCCGAAAATTGTGATGAATTTTACACTTTATGTAATGAGGTACTTTTTATTAAATGTTTTGAAGTAGGCATTTAATAAATACGAATAAGCTTGTAATCACAAGGTTGATGATTGACCATTTTGATCATCAAATTCTCAAATATATTTTCCTTCATAAAGCTTCTATTGAATCTGTAAGTGTATTC